>Ga0156177_1141_pt1 | contig 17794 bp, 22 predicted proteins | sample RifCSPlowO2_12_FD_107830 | JGI IMG/M metagenome (GOLD analysis project Ga0156177, IMG submission 107830) | Betaproteobacteria bacterium RIFCSPLOWO2_12_FULL_64_23
CCAGCGCCGATCAGGCTATCGATGCGGTTCTGCGGCTTGTTCGCCTTTTTGCTGAACATGGACCACCCCCATTAAGGTTCTGACAAAACGAGGGAATGCGCCCTCTCGCGCTCCCCCAAAAGCAGAAGCTGTCACTAGGTCCTTGTGACCGCCCCTAAGACAGATTGAAGCTCTGCGTCGCACGCACATGAGCGGACCCGGTTTCGAAAATCCGCACACTCACCATCTTGACCTGCGCGCCCGGCGCCACGCGGAACGTGCCCTCGACCCGCTGGAAGTACTTGAAACTGATCTTATAAGCCTGGGCTGCCCCTTCCTCGGGCAAAGTAATAATAGCATCTTTGCCCCCCTCCTGCAGGGTCACCAGCAATTGCAGATTACCCTGGAAGGGCTTGTCGCGCCGACCGCCCTGCAACAGCAACAGGCGGTAGCGAAACTCGCCCGGCAGCGCCCCGGGGTCGACGCGGAAGCGATTGATCAGCAGCGTGTTGTCCCGGTGCTCGCTCGGGATCAGGTTCTCGAAAAACGCCAGATCCTCCTTCAGCCGCACGTTTTCGTCTTCCAGCGCCTTCACCTGCCTGCCCAATTGGGTCTGCGCGGTGCGCTCGATCTGCAGCTTGCTGTCGCTCGCGTTGACGCTGGCGCGCAGTAGCGCGGTTTCCTCGGTCAGCTTGCCAGCTTGCTCGCGCAATCGCGATAGTTCCTGCTCCGCCTCGCTGCTATCGAAACCGGCAAAGCGCCGGCCGGCGTCGTACATCCACGCCGCCAGAGCGAACGAACAGGACAGCACCACGACCAAGCCGAGCATGCGCCAGTACCAGGCGACATGGGTCTGCACCGTCATCCGCGGTGCCGAGATGCCGAAGCGCTGGCGCAATCTTTTCAGCAGGTTCGGCATCGCAGCGGCTACGGAAGAACCGGCACCTGGCCGAGGCCGAGCGACTCGTCCAGGCCGAACATGAGGTTCATGTTCTGCACCGCCTGGCCCGAAGCCCCCTTGACCAGGTTATCGATGACCGAGAGCACCACCAGGGTGTCGCCGCCCTCGGGCCGATGCACGGCGATGCGGCAGGTGTTGGCGGCGCGCACCGAGCGCGTATCCGGATGGCTGCCTGGCGGCAGGACATCGACAAAGGGCTCGCGCGCATAGCGCTCCTGGTACAGTTCCTGGAAGTCGAGCTCGCGCGTGACGCGCGCATACAGCGTGGCATGGATGCCGCGTATCATCGGCGCCAGGTGCGGCACGAAAGTCAGGCCGATCCCGCTGCCGATGATTTGCGCCAGGCTTTGGACGATCTCCACGCCATGGCGATGCCCCGGCACAGCGTAGGCCTTGAAATTGTCCGAGGCCTCCGAGAACAGGAGGTGCGTCTCCGCTTTGCGCCCGGCTCCGCTCACACCCGATTTGGCGTCCGCGATCAGGTGCCCGGCATCGACGGCCCGCGCCTCGAGCAAGGGAAGGAAGCCCAACTGCACCGCGGTTGGATAGCAGCCAGGATTGGCGACGATGCGCGCCTTGCGGATCGCCGCGCGGTTGACCTCGGGCAGGCCGTAGACCGCCTGGGGTATCAGTTCCGGACAGGCGTGCTTCACCTTGTACCATTTTTCCCATTCGGCCACGTTCTGGATGCGGAAATCGGCGGATATATCGATCAGGCGCACCCCGGCGTCGACCAGCCGCCAGGCATCGTTCATGGCGACGCCGTGCGGCGTGGCGAAGAACACGACGTCGCACTGATCCAACGTCGCCGCCGCGGGGTCGGAAAAAGCGAGGTCGACGTGACCGCGCAGGCTGGGAAACAGTTCGCTCACGCGCATGCCCGCTTCCTTGCGCGAGGTAATGGCGCGCAGTTCAGCCTGCGGATGCTGCGCCAGAATGCGCAACAGTTCAACGCCGGTGTATCCGGTACCTCCAACCACGCCGATCTTGATCATCTGCCGCTCCGCATGTGATTTCCAGTCTAACAGCCAACAAATGCCGCGCGAAAAAACAAAAGCCGCCTCGAAGGGCGGCTTTTTCGTGTTTCCTGGGGCCGGGGTTACCGCTTGGAGAACTGCTTTGCACGCCGCGCCTTGTGCAAGCCCACTTTTTTGCGTTCGACCTCGCGCGCATCTCGCGTCACCAGCCCGGCCTTGGACAGCGCAGGCTTGAGCGCGGGGTCGTATTCGATCAAGGCGCGGGTGAGGCCGTGACGCACCGCACCGGCCTGGCCGGACTCGCCGCCGCCGTCTACGTTGACTTTGATGTCGAAAGTCTGCAAATGATCGGTCAGGACCAGCGGCTGGCGCACCACCATGCGGCCGGTCTCGCGCGCAAAATACTCGTCCAGCGCCTTGTCGTTGACGATGAACTTGCCCTTGCCGGGCCGGATGAACACGCGCGCCACCGAGGTCTTGCGGCGGCCCGTGCCGTAGTTGTAACTGGTCTCAGCCATTGATCAAATCTCCAGCGCTTTGGGTTGCTGTGCAACGTGCGGATGCTCGCCGTCGGCGTACACCTTCAATTTCTTGAACATGGCGTAGCCCAGCGGGCCCTTGGGCAACATGCCCTTGACCGCTTTTTCCAACGCCCGCCCCGGAAAACGCGCCTGCATCTTGCCGAAACTGGTCTGCGAAATGCCGCCGGGATAACCGCTGTGCCGAAAATAGGTCTTATCGGCGGCCTTGGCGCCGGTGACCCGCAGCTTGGCGGCATTGACGACGACGATGAAATCGCCCGTATCCACGTGCGGCGTGTAGATGACCTTGTGCTTGCCGCGCAGGCGCCGGGCCACCTCGGTGGCGACGCGTCCGAGCACCTTGTCGCTGGCGTCGATCACGAACCAGTCGCGTTTGACTTCATGCGGCTTGGCGGAAAATGTTTTCATGGGATAAACAGCTACGCGGAAAAGGGCGTGATTGTATGTCAGCGGCGCGTGGGTGTCAAACCAAAGTCCGTTCCGGCACGGCTGGGCTACAATGCCGGCTCACCGGCCAGAACCCCGTCGCCAGCAACTTTCCGACGGCTTTGCGTCGGGGAAGCGGGAGAAAACGCATCTCCCGGCCGTGTTACGGAATCCAAGGATGTCGATCATGGAATGCAAGGTGAAGTGGATAGACGGGGTGAGCTTCGTCGCCGAAACCGGCAGCGGCCATGCGCTGGTGATGGACGGCGCGCCTGAAGGCGGGGGGCGCAACCTCGGCCCGCGGCCGATGGAAATGGTGCTGCTCGGCACCGGCGGCTGCAGCGCCTACGACGTAGTAGTGATCCTGAAGAAAAGCGGGCAGGAGATCAGCGGTTGCAGCGTCGAGTTAAAAGCCGAGCGCGCCGAAACCGACCCCAGGATATTCACCCGCATCCACATGCATTTCGTGCTGCGCGGCAGGAACCTGAAGACATCGATGGTGGAGTCGGCGATCAAACTTTCGCACCAGAAATACTGCTCCGCCTCGATCATGCTGGGCAAGACCGCCCAGATCACGCACGACTACGAGATCGTGGCGGAGTGATTGCGGGCCCGCTCAAACCCAGTAGGAAACCTGCGTCATGACGCGCGCAGAGGCGCGCATGGCGCGCTTCACCGGCTCGGGCAGCTCGGCCGCGCCCAGCGCATAGGCAGTCCGGGCGTGGGCGCTTTCGTCCTGTTTCATTTGCGCGACGATGGCGCGGGTTTTCGCGTCCTGCGGCGCGAGGCGCTCCAGGTGGCCATCCAGATGCGCCTCGACCTGGCGTTCGGTCTCGGCCAGAAACCCCAGGTTCCAGCGCGTGCCGAACCTGCCTGCGGCATAGCCCAGGGCGAGCGAACCAGCGTACCAGAGCGGATTGAGCAGGCTCAGGCGCCCGCCCAATTCGGTCACGCGCTGCTCGGTCCAGGCGAGATGCTCGGTCTCCTCGCGCGCCGCCTGCGCCAGCGCCCGCGTCACCGTCGCATCGTCGCTGGACAGCGCCTGCCCCTGATACAGGGCCTGTGCGCATACCTCGCCGCAGTGATTCACCCGCATCAGCGCCGCCGCATGGCGCTTTTCAGCGTCCGTGAGCTGCGCCTCGGCAAGCGCGCCACCGGGCACGGGCCGCGCCGACGCCGGTGTCGCCGCCAGCGTGCGCAGGGCCTTGTCGAATTCGATGATCAGTCTGTCTACGCTGTTGAACATGGCGGAATGATCCGATTGTAGCGGATCGGCGCTGGTCCGGCCCCGCTAGCACCGACCCCGGCGACAACAGCCGGTCACAGCCTAATTTGGCGGGTGGCCCGTGTCCTGTTGCAAAAATACAACATTTCAGCCTGTTTATTGCACTTCTCCGCAGAAAAATCGTTGCTGCGCGCCCGATTTGAGTGAGAATGCGCTCAGCAACTCCCAACTGGGGGGACGCGAAAAGTGCAGCCGCAGTGGCCAACCACGTGGTGTCATTGATGCTAGCGCTGTTCAAACTTTAAGGAGAATACAGTATGCAAAAGAAACTTATCGCTCTGGCTGTCGCCAGCCTTGTTTCCAGCGGGGCCTTCGCCCAGTCAAATGTCACCATCTGGGGTGTGGTCGACCTCGCAATTGAAAGCGGCAAGTACTCCGACGCCGCCGGCAATCTGACGCGCATGGTTCCTAGCGGTACCACCACGAACCGTTTGGGCTTCAAAGGCACGGAAGATCTGGGCAACGGCTTGAGCGCCAACTGGGTGCTCGAAACCCAAGCCAATCCGGACAACGGTACGCAGGCAGCAGCGCAGTTCTGGAACCGTCAGGCCTATGTCGGTCTCTCGGGCAAGACCTGGGGCAGCGTAAATATGGGTCGTCAGTACACGCCCTGGTTTAGTTCATTTGTCCCCAGTGACGTATTCTACGTAGCCGGTGCGGGCTCGTCCTACGTCTTGCAAGTCGGCGATACGCGCATGAACAACGCCATTCGCTGGGATTCTGTCAACATGAACGGCTTTAGTTTCGCCGTGATGGTCGGCCTGGGTCAGGATGCGGATGGCACCGGCGTCGAGGGCACCACCAACGTCCCAGGCGTCACAAACAAAAAAATGGGACGCGAACACGGCCTTAAGATTTCCTACGCCAATGGCCCGATCAACGTCAACTACGGTTACGACAACCAAACGACAAGCGTTGGTACTGCTGGGATTGGTGACGACACCAGGCGCAACCAGTTGAACGGCTCTTATGATTTCAAGGTGGTGAAGCTCGGCCTGGGCTGGAACACCGCCAAGAAAGATGGCGCGCAGGATGATCAAGTCTGGACCCTTACCGCTGTGATGCCGGTGATGGGCAAGGACCTGGTCAAAATTGGCTACACCAGGCTGAACAACAAGCTTGCCGGTGTCGTCAATGGCGACGCCAGGTTGATCGCCATCGGCTACGAGCACCCGATGTCCAAGCGCACCAATCTGTATGCGACTTACGCCAAGATGGACAACGACGCAGGCGCCGCCAGGACAGTGCTTGGTGGTGTCGGTGTTGCCGCCGGTTTCGACCCGAGCGTGTTCCAGGTGGGTTTAAGGCACTCGTTCTAATCGACCCGCGTCGATCTGAAGTTCAAACGGCCACCTTCGGGTGGCCGTTTTTTTTTGGTGCGCCAGGCATGGCGCGTAGCGCCGTGACTGGCGCTGTTGGAACCGCTGTGGTGGCGGGAAAGACGACTTGGAGGTGAAAGTCCTCTACACACCCGGCAGGGGGAAGTGTTAGCTGAACGGCAAGGGTGTCCATCGCGAGGTGGAATCTGAAGGAAGCTGAAAGCAAAGTGCTGGCCTGACGAACAGGAAGCGGATTAGGCGACGTAGCGGGGTGAGGCGGCCAATATCGTCAAAGCCCAATACTTGCACGGAACGCTACGCCGTAAATCCGACAGGCATAAGCATGAAGGTCGCGCGCATTACCCTGGGAGGTCTGCCATCCTGCCTTGTGCTACTGGCATCGCGAGGTGCCGGGATGGGTTGGCAGAAGTCAGCAGAGGTCGTAGTAGTCACTGCAAGCGGAGTGGCGAAGGGCTGAACCTGACATGAGTGGATAGTCACGCGTGCTCTCTGCGCGTACAGGGCAGAAGCCTCTGGCAACGGAGGGCCTGCGGTTATACTGAAAGGGCCGGAAGCTTTGACGGTGGCTGTAGGTGTCTATTGGACGACAGGCGACACGATGAACGGAACGAAGCTCGCTGGGGCGGTTCGCCCAGTAGTCAGGAACCGCCGGATGCGGAACCGCACGTCCGGTGGTGTGGGAGGACGGAAGGGGTAACCCTTCCTCCTACCCGATGCGCTGTAGCGCGCCGGCGCGGCGATCTGCGCCGCCGCAGGCGTCAGTAGAGGTCCGCTATCGCGATCCTCTGCCGCGGCTTGACCGCGATGGATGTTCGGTCGCCGTGAACATGCGTTCGAGCTCCGCCCCGGGATCCGCGGCGCGCATGAACGCCTCCCCCGCGAGGAAGGCATGCACGCCGTTGGCGCGCATCAATTCCACGTCCGCGCGCGCGCAGATGCCGCTCTCGGTGACGACCAGGCGCTCGGGCGGGATGTGCGGCAGCAGCTCCAGCGTGGTCGCGAGCCGCGTCTCGAAATTGCGCAGGTTGCGGTTGTTGACGCCGATCAGCGGCGTGGCCAGCGCGAGCGCGCAGGCGAGTTCCGCGGCGTCGTGCACTTCCACCAGCACTGCCATGCCCAATTCGTGGGCCAGCGCCTCCAACTCTCGCATGCGCCCGACATCGAGCGCCGCGGCGATGAGCAGGATGCAGTCGGCGCCCAGCGCGCGCGCCTCGAACACCTGGTAGGCGTCGAGCATGAAGTCCTTGCGCAGCGCGGGCAGGGCGCAGGCGTTCCTCGCCGCCGCCAGGTCCTGCGGCGCGCCCTGGAAGAATTCGCGGTCGGTCAGCACCGACAGGCAGGCCGCGCCGTGCGCGGCATAGCCCGCCGCGATCGCGGCCGGATCGAAATCCGCGCGCAGCAGGCCCTTGCTCGGGCTGGCCTTCTTGATTTCGGCGATCACCGCCGCCTGTCCATGCGCGATTTTCGCCCTGAGCGCGCCCAGAAAATCGCGCGGCGGCGGCGCCGCGCGCGCCGCGGCGCGCACGCGCGCTGGCGGCCGCTCGCGCTTCGCCGCGGCGACTTCTTCGGCTTTGACGGCAAGTATTTTTTCGAGAACGTTGGCGGGAGGCCTGTTCACAGCTTCCTGAATTCCTCTTCCGATAGTCCGGCCTGCTTCAGGATCTTGCGCAGGGTGCCGGAAGGAATATCCCCGGGGTGCATGGCCACATAAGTCTGTCTGCCATCGGGGTGTCGCAAAACCTTGTGCGAGCCGCTTTGCCGGACTTCGGCGAAACCCGCGCGCAGCAAGCTCTTCAGGGCCTCACGCGCCGAATAGGGCATCGTCCACTTCGATGCGGGAAAAGAACGATTCGGATTCGACCGGGACCTTCTCGCCGTGACCGCGCTTGGTTTCGATCCAGACTTGGATCAGCTCCTGCGCTGCGGCCTTGGCACCGTCGATCCCTCTGCCGTGCGTGGTGAGATCGAGCGAGGGAATATGGGCATAGTAATAGCCCGGCGGGAAGCCGGGGTCGTTGATCGCCTCGTAAAGAATAGAGTATTGCATCATGGCCTCACAAAGATAAGCCGAAAACCGGATTCTAGCCCAACCCGTGCGGGATTGGGCCGCGATTCCAGTTCGGTTCCCCACGATCAACCGGCTCGCATCGCACTTCGTACTTCTTCAGCCACGGCCCAGTTGTTGTGTCAACAGCGCGAACTGGTCCAGCTTCGCCCGCGCCGCGCCGCTGGCGATGGCTTCGAACGCCTGTTCCACGCCCTCTTCCATGCCCGCCGCCTTGCCCGCGACGTAAATCGCAGCGCCGGCGTTGAGCGCGACGATGTCGCGCGCCGCGCCGATCTTGTTGTCGAGCGCGCCCAGCACCATCGCGCGCGATTCCTCCACCGTCTCCACGCGCAGCGCGCGCGGGTCGTGCAGCGGCAGGCCGAAGCGCTCCGGGTGCACGCTGTATTCCTCGATGCGCCCATCCTTGAGCTCGCCGATCATGGTCTTGCCGCTGATCGAGATCTCGTCCAGCCCTTCCAGGCCGAACACCGTCATGGCGTGGCGCGCCCCGAGACGCTGCAGCACGCGGATCTGGATCCCCACCAGATCGGGATGGAACACGCCCATCAGCTGGGTCGGCGCGCCGGCCGGGTTGGTAAGCGGCCCGAGAATGTTGAATATGGTCCGCACGCCGAGTTCGCGCCGCACCGGCGCCGCATGCTTCATCGCCGTGTGGTGGTTGGGTGCAAACATGAAACCGACGCCGATCTCGTCGATGCACTGCGCCACCTGCGCAGGCGGCAGATTGATATTGACCCCCAGCGCCTCGAGCACGTCGGCGCTGCCCGACTGCGAGGACACGGCGCGCCCGCCGTGCTTGGCCACCCGCGCCCCGGCCGCGGCCGCGACGAATATCGCCGCGGTTGAGATGTTGAAGGTGCGCGCGCCGTCGCCGCCGGTGCCGACCACGTCCACCAGATTGTGCGCATCCTTGACCTCGACCTTGGTCGCGAGTTCGCGCATCACCTGGGCTGCGGCGGTGATCTCGCCGATGGTTTCTTTTTTCACCCGCAGCGCGATGGTGATGGCCGCGATCATCACCGGCGACGTCTTCCCGCTCATAATCTGGCGCATCAGATCGAGCATCTCATCGTGGAAAATCTCGCGGTGTTCGATCGCGCGCGCGAGCGCGTCCTGTGGCGTCATCGACATGGTTCGGTTCCTATCTCAAGAAGTTTTTCAGCAGCGCGTGGCCGTGTTCGGTGAGTATCGATTCGGGATGGAACTGCACGCCCTCGAGCGCGAAGCGGCGGTGGCGCACCCCCATGATCTCGCCGTCTTCGGCTTCGGCGGTGACCTCCAGGCAATCGGGCAGGCTCGCGCGCTCGATCGCGAGCGAATGATAGCGCGTCGCCCGGAACGGCGAGGGCAGCCCGGCGAACACGCCCTTCGATTCGTGGCGGATGGCGGAGGTCTTGCCGTGCATCACCCGGCCCGCGTGGACGATCGCGGCGCCGAAGGCCGCGCCGATCGCCTGATGCCCGAGGCAGACGCCGAGAATGGGCAGCTTGCCGGCGAACTCGCGCACCAGGGGCACGCAGATGCCGGCTTCGTTGGGGGTGCACGGCCCGGGCGAGATGACGATGCGCGCCGGCGCCAGCGCGGCGATTCCTTTGATGTCGATGGCGTCGTTGCGCACCACCCGCACCTCTTCGCCCAGCTCGCCGAAATACTGCGCCAGGTTGTAGGTGAAGGAGTCGTAATTGTCGATCAGGAGCAGCATGCTCAGTCCTCCAGCCTCGAGTCCAGGCCGGCTGCGGCCATTTCCGCCGCGCGCAGCACGGCGCGCGCCTTGGCCAGCGTTTCCTGCCATTCCGAGGCCGGGTCAGAATCGGCGACGATGCCCGCGCCCGCCTGGATGTGCAGCACGCCGTCCTTGATCAGCGCGGTGCGCAGCGCAATGGCGAGATCCATGTCGCCGTGAAAGCCGAGATAGCCGACCGCGCCGGAGTAAATACCGCGCTTCACCGGCTCGAGCTCATCGATGATTTCCATCGCGCGCACCTTGGGCGCGCCCGACACCGTGCCCGCGGGAAAGCTCGCGCGCAGCACGGCCATCGCATCCAGCCCCTGGCGCAGCCTGCCCTCGACATTGGAGACGATATGCATGACATGCGAATAGCGCTCGATCACCATGTTCTCGGTGACGCGCACGCTGCCGGTCGCGGCGACGCGGCCGACGTCGTTGCGGCCCAGATCCATCAGCATGACATGCTCGGCGCGCTCCTTCGGGTCGGCCAGGAGCTCGGCCGCAAGCGCCTCGTCCTGTTCCGCCGTCTTGCCGCGCGGACGCGTGCCGGCGATCGGGCGCAGCGTCACCTTGTCGCCCTCCAGCCGCACCAGAATTTCGGGCGAGGCGCCGACCACGTGGAAGTCCTCGAAATCGAAGTAGAACATGTAGGGCGAGGGGTTGAGCGTGCGCAGCGCCCGGTACAGCGCCAGCGGCCGGGCGCCGAACGGCAGCGACAAGCGCTGCGACAGCACCACCTGCATCACGTCGCCGTCGTGGATGTAACGCTTGGCGCGCCCCACCGCCGCCTTGTAGCCCGCCTCGCCGAAGGCCGATTGCGCCTGCGCGCATGCCTGCGGCGCCTCCGCCGGAATCTGCACCGGCGCGCGCAGCGCGGCGAGCAGTTCGCGCAGCCGCGAGCGCGCCTTTTGATACGCGCCCGGCACTTCCGGCTCGGCGTACACCACCAGCGTCAGTTTTCCCGAAAGGTTGTCGACGATGGCGACCTCCTCCGACAGCATCAGCAGGATGTCGGGCGTGCCGAGCGCATCCGGCGGCGCTGAAGGCCCGAGCCGCGGCTCGATATAGCGCATCGTGTCGTAACCGAAGCAGCCGACCAAGCCGCCGCAGAACCGCGGCAGTCCGGGCAGGGCCGCCACCTTGAAGCGCTTGAGATAGCTGTTGATGAACGCGAGCGGATCGCCTGAATCGGAGCGCTCTGCCACGCGGTTGCCCGACAATACGAGGACCGTCCCGCCGTGCACGTTGATGCGCGTAGCCGAGGCGAGGCCGATGAAGGAATAGCGGCCGAAGCGCTCTCCGCCCTGCACCGATTCGAGCAGATAGGAATAGGGCTTGTTCGCCAGCTTGAGATAGATGGACAGCGGCGTATCGAGATCGGCGAAGGTCTCGAGCACCACCGGGATGCGGTTGAAACCCTGCGCGGCGAGACGCTTGAATTCGACTTCAGTCATGATTGCTCCAAAAAACGATCCGGAAAACGGGCGGGCGCGAAAAACGCATGCGCCCCGCGAGCGCGCCTAAGAACGCCAGCAGCGCCAGCTTTCCCAGGCGAAACGCGCCCATTTCCCGGATGTTGCGAGTATCACGACCGTGTGCTTTGCAGGATGTTTGCAGCTTCTGACAAGGACTCAACTATAGCATCACAGTCCAGATCGTGCACGTCCCCGTCCTCGTTGTAGCCATAGGAAACACACAGCACGGGGCAGCCGGCGGCGCGTGCCGCGAGCGCGTCGTTGGCCGAATCGCCGATCAGCAATACCTTGTCCGTCGCGAGCGCGAACTTGGCGCAAATGTGCGCGAGCTGCATCGGATCAGGCTTCTTGCGCGCCAGCGTGTCGCCGCTCACCACCAGTTCGAACCAGGGCGCCAGGCCCATTTGTTCGAGCAGCGGAACGGTGAAGCGCGCGGCCTTGTTGGTGACGCAGGCGAGGCGCAGGCGCAGGGCGCGAAATTGCGCGAGGCCCTCGAGCACGCCCGGATAGATGGTCGTGCGCCGGCCGGATTCCTCGAAATAGAAATCCTGGTACAAAGCCAGCGCCTCGGCCTGCAGCGCCGCGGTGCGCGCGCCGCCGGCGCCCTTCGGCAGGCAGCGCTCGACCAGGTTCGGAATGCCCTTGCCGATGAAGCTGCGGATTTCCTCCTCGCTGCGCGCAGGCAGGCCCAGCGCGGCGAGCATGCGTTGGGCTGCAGCAGCGAGGTCGGGAACGGTGTCGAGCAGCGTGCCGTCGAGATCGATCATCACGGCAGCGATGCCGCGCGCGAGCGGCATAGTAGGGATTTGGAAGCTCTGATTATGTCCCTTACGCAATTGGAGCTTCCTCTGACTTGGGAGATTTACGCCCGGAAGGTCTCGATCCCCCTTGAGGGGAAAGTCCCCCCGGGGGACAAGGGGGCGTCGCCCCCTTGTTCAGAACAGGCCTATGCAGACTGAATCGCCGCGCGCATCGCGGCGATGGTCGCCTTGTAGTCCTTGGCGCCGAAGATGGCGGACCCGGCGACGAAGGTGTCGGCGCCGGCGCGCGCGATCTCCCCGATGTTGTCCGCTTTGACGCCGCCGTCGACCTCGAGCAGGATCTCGCGTCCGCTCTGGTCTATGCGGCGCCGGACTTCGGCCAGCTTGGCGAGCGCATGCGGGATGAATTTCTGTCCGCCGAAACCGGGATTGACCGACATGATCAGCACCAGGTCCAGCCGGTGGAGCACATGATCGAGATAATCCAGCGGCGTTCCCGGGTTGAACACCAGGCCGGCCTTGCAGCCATGCTCATGGATCAGCCCGATGGTGCGATCGATATGCTCGCTCGCCTCCGGATGAAAGCTGATGATGTTGGCGCCGGCCCGGGCGAAGTCGGGGATGATGCGGTCCACCGGTTTCACCATCAGGTGCACGTCGATGGGCGCCGTGATCAGCGGCCGGATCGCCTCGCATACCAGCGGTCCTATGGTCAGGTTGGGCACGTAATGGTTGTCCATCACGTCGAAATGGATCAAGTCGGCGCCGGCGGCGATGACGCCCGTCACTTCCTCGCCCAGCCGGGCGAAGTCGGCGGAAAGTATGCTCGGCGCGATGCGGTAAATAGGCATGGTGTGTGCTCGGTGTTCGACGGTGTTAGCGCGCATTTTACCCGCTCGCCCGAGCGCGCGCCAAAAAACGTGCGGCACTGCCGGCGCGGTGTAAAATGGGCGCATGGAATCCGCCAAGAAATACGCTATCAGCGTCTCCGCCGAGACCCAATACATCGCCGGTCAGTCGGACGAAGCGAAAAACCGCTTCGTCTTCTCCTACACCGTCACCATCCGCAACAGCGGTACCATGCCGGCGCAGTTGATCAGCCGCCACTGGATCATCACCGATGCGCGCAACCAGGTGCAGGAAGTGCGCGGCCTGGGCGTGGTCGGAGCCCAGCCCCTGCTCAAGCCGGGTGAGCACTTCGAATACACCAGCGGCACCGCCCTCGCCACCTCGGTCGGCACCATGAGCGGCAGCTACCAAATGGTGGCCGAGGACGGCACCCAGTTCGACGCGCCGATACCGGAATTCACGCTGTCAGTGCCGCGCGTGCTGCACTAGGTCTGTTATGGGAGCGAGCTTGCTCGCGAACGATGGAATTCGCGAGCGAGCTCGCTCCTACGTGGTTTCGTCGTCGTCCTTGTTGTCCGACCGCGGCCAGGTCCACCAGACGATGAACAGAAGCAGCCCTAAGGCGACGCCTGCTTCGAGCAAGAAAATCCACATGCGTTCCTACACTCCTTGCGTCATGGCCTGTATCAGGACTTGCATCATAAGCCGCTTGCGCTCACTCGGTGCCGCGGCGCTGCTGGCGCTCCTTGCCGGCTGCGCGATTGAACCGCCGCTTGCGCCGACGGCGATTCAGGCCTGCCCGGCCGCCGCTCCCTGTCCCGTCTGTCCGGTATGCCCGGCGGTAACACCGGAGCTGCCCAAGGCGAAGACCCTGGAAGCGGTGAACTGGTCCGACCTGCCGGGCTGGATGGATGACGATCCGGGCGCCGCCTGGCAGGCCTTTCTGCGAAGCTGCTCCCGGCTCAAGGCGCAGGCCGCCTGGCGCGAAAGCTGCACGCTGGCCGCGCAGTTTCCCGCGAATGCCCCGGTGCGCGAATTCTTCGAGACCCAATTCCTGCCCTACCGGGTGGCCAACGCCGACGGCAGCGTGGACGGCCTGGCCACCGGCTACTACGAGCCGCTGTTGCGCGGCAGCCGCAGGAAAGAGGGGCCTTACCGCTATCCGCTTTATGCCGCGCCCGCGGACCTGCTGATCGTCGATCTGGCCGAGATCAACCCGGAGCTGAAGCACCTGCGCCTGCGCGGGCGGCTGGAAGGCCGGCGCGTGCTGCCGTATTACCCGCGCGCCGAAATCGAGCGTGGCTTGCCCGCCCTCGCGGGCAAGGAATTGCTCTGGGTGGACGACCCGGTGGATCTGTTCTTTCTGCAAATCCAGGGTTCGGGCCGCGTGCGGCTGCCCACAGGTGAACTGGTGCGCGTCGGCTACGCCGACCAGAACGGCCAGCCGTATAAGTCGATCGGACGCTATTTGGTCGAACAGGGCGAATTGAAGCTGGAGCAGGCCTCGATGCAGGGCATCAAGGCCTGGGGTGCGGCCAATCCGGCAAGACTGGAGGTCTTGCTCAACCAGAACCCGAGCTACGTTTTCTTCCGCGAGTTGCCCCAGGCCGTGAGCGGCCAGGGTTCCCAGACGGATGCTCCGATGACGACGGGTGGCCCGGTGGGCGCCTTGGGCGTGGCGCTCACGCCCGAGCGCTCCATCGCCGTCGATCCGCGTTACATTCCGCTGGGCGCACCGGTGTTTCTCGCCACCACCCGGCCGGGCAGCACGCAACCGCTGGAGCGCCTGGTGCTGGCGCAGGATAGCGGCGGCGCGATCCGCGGCCCCGTGCGCGCCGATTATTTCTGGGGTTTCGGCGATGCCGCGGGCGCGCAGGCCGGGCGCATGCGTCAGAGCGCCAGAATGTGGGTGTTGCTGCCGCGGGATTATCCGCTTCTCCAATGAGCGCGGCGAACTTCGCGATTACGAAAGTTTCATCCGGCGTCCAACGACAATTCCGCTGGGCGCTGCCGTAGCCCGAGCCTGCTATTTTTTTTCGTTTTTGGCGAACAGTTTTTCCAGCTGCTCCGCCGAAATCGCGCCGGGCACGCGCTCGCCGTTCGCAAAAACGAGGGTCGGCGTACCGTTGATCTGGTACTTGCGCCCTAGCTCCAGGATTTTCTCGATCGGCGTATCGCAACGCGCCGCCGCCGGCGCCGTGCCGTTCAGCATCATTTCGTCCCAGGCCTTGACCTTGTTGGCGGAGCACCAGACCGCTGTTGCCTTGTCGTGCGAATCCTGCGACAAAATCGGATAAAGGAACGTGTAGACGCTGATGTCGTCCACCTTGGCCAGGTCTTTCTCGAAACGTTTGCAGTAGGGGCAGTTGGGATCGGCGAAAACCGCCAGCAGGCGTTTGCCGTTGCCGCGCACGGTCTTGACGGCGAAATCCAACGGCAGATTTTCCCACTTGATGCTGGACAGATCGCGCAACCGCTTCTCGGTCAGGTTCTGCATCGTCTTGGTGTCGATGATGTTGCCGCTGAAGATGTAGTTCGTCTTCTCGTCGGTGTAGAGAATCTCGCTGCCCATGCGCACTTCGTACAGCCCCAGGTAAGGGGTCTTCGCCACCGTATCGATTTTGGCCCCGCCCAGCCGGCCTTCGAGGGTGCGTTTGATGATGGTTTCGGTGGTGAGCTTGCCCGCGGGCTGCGTGGCCTGCGCCAGCGCCAGCACCGGACCGAGCAGGAGCAGGAGCAGGACCAATATACGTTTCAACATGATTTTCCTTTATTTACGGTTTCAGCCCAGGGCGCGGCGGACAAGCAGGTTCTTTAGGACCGGCAAGGCATTGGTTAAGTTCAATCCGGCATTGCGCAGCTTTGCCGCAGCGCCGCCGGGTGCGGCGAACAGCCGCTGCAGTCCGTCGGTCACCCAGGCAAGTGCGAGTATATCTTCGGCACGGGCGCGCTCATAGCGCCGCAACAAGCGAATTTCACCCAGATCGCGAAATAGTTCACGTTGCAGCAGCACCCGCGCCAGATCCCTGGCGTCGCCGAAGCCCAGATTGACGCCCTGACCCGCCAAAGGATGCAACACATGGCCGGCGTCGCCGATCAAGGCGATGCGCGGCGCGGCCAGGCGCGCCGCGCGCAGCCGGGCAAGCGGGAACTGCGTCGCCGCCGAGAGCAGCTCGAGTTCCCCCAGCGCATCCTTGCCGGCCTTTGCCACCCGGGCGCAGAGCGCATCGCCCGGCAGGGAGAGGAGTTCGCCGGCATGGGCATCGGGCGTGGACCACACCATCGACATGCGCTGCCCCGGCAACGGCAGGTAAGCGAGCACGCCGTCTTCGCGGAACCACTGGAAGGCCGTGTCATGGTGCGGCCGCGCGCAGGCGAAATTCGCCACCACGCCCATCTGGCCGTAGGATATTACCTCAGCTGCGATCCCCGCGGCCTGGCGCGCCCAGGAATGCATGCCGTCGGCCGCGACCACCAGCCTGGCGTGCAGGGTCCTGCCGCCGGCCAGGGTGAGTTCCGCCGCGTCGTCGCGCAGTTCGAGCGCGACGCAGCGCTCCGGGCAAATGAGCTCGAGATTGTGCTGGTGTTCCAGCCCCTGCCACAGCAGCGCTTGCACGCCGCGGCTCTCGACGATGGAAGCAAGTTCGGCTACGCCCGCCTCATAGGCGGAAAACCGCAACTGCGCATCCGCCGCGTCGCCGTGGATATGCATTTCGTGCACGGCGCAGACGCGCTCGCGATCCAGCCGTTTCCAAACGCCCAGACTTTGCAGGAACGCGGCGCTGCCTGGACTGATGGCATAGATGCGGCTGTCCCAATTGTCGGCAGCGGCCGCCGGCGCCTGCGCCTCGACCAGCGCCAGCTTCAGGCCTGCGCCGCGCAGCGCCATTGCAAAACTCGCGCCAACCAGGCCGGCGCCGACGATGACGATATCGAAGTCCATGCGGGGATTCTAATCGCAAAGGCACCAAAGAAACGCAAACGCGGCAAAGATGAAACCCCTTTTCACGGCTCGGTCACGCGCCCCGGTGCCTGCCGCGCTGTGCCGCGAGCGGATATGTTTTCTTCCTGGATTCAGTCGGATAGCAAGCGAGATCGCTTGACAGGGGCGGGGCGGCGCGAGGATAATCCGCGCCTTCGCCTGGCGAATTAGCTCAGCCGGTTAGAGCGACGGAATCATAATCCGCAGGTCCCGTGTTCGAATCACGGATTCGCCACCAGTATTCATGCGGCCCTCCGAACGGAGGGCCATGTTATTTGTGCCCGCGGCCCGGGCGTGCACCAAATAAAAAAGGCGACATGGACTGCCGCCTTTTTTGCCTTGCCTGGCGCGCCTATTTCTTATGGCATTTCGCGCAATCGGCCGGAGCTTTGACGCTGAACGCCTTCTTGCCGTCATGGCAGGCGCCGCAGAACTTGCCTTCGTTCATGTCCTTCATGGTCAGCTTGTCCTTGCCCTTTTTCATTTCGAACAGCTTGGGCTTGGTATGACAATCGGCGCATTTCGCTCCTTTGTCCGCGTGCACCTTGGCATCAAAGGTCACTTTGCCCATGGGGCTCGCAAACTCGACTGTCCCCGCCGGTACCGCCATGACATTTCCGATCGATAGCATCAGCCCGGCAAATACCGCCAATATTCCTGCAAACTTCATTTGGTCACCCCCTTGCTTGGTTAAAAATGAATGAACAATCAATATCAACATAAACGCAATATCACAACAGATCGTTGACCGGATGCGCAACTATACCCATAGGCGCATTGTGGCTTTTCCAGCGCCTTTTGTCCACTGGCGATCGATCGGCGCCGACCCCGCACCTTGGTTCTCGCGTGCGGCCGAAGGCCTGACCGGGGCGCGCGTCATGGGCCCGGGTCAGGGCGATTTAGACAACAGCTCGAAATGCTCCACCACCGGCAGTCCGGCGAAATAAGGCCCCACTAGCGCGCGCCATTGCGCGAAAGCGGGCGACTGGCGGAAATCCACGGTGTGGTTTTCCAGCGTCTGCCAGAAGATCATCAATACGTAGCGCTCGGGAGATTCGATCCCCTTATTCACCTTGTAGCCCATGAAGCCCTTGGCTTTGGCGATCACTTCCTTGGCGCCTCTTTCGACAGCCGCCTCGAACTCTGCCTGAGTACCCGGTTTGATGCGGATGTCCGCTATTTCGAGGATCATTATTGGATGTCCAGAATTTGGTTGCAGGTTGACGGCTGATGCGATTCCCTTACAGCGCGCGACGCCAAACACAGGCCCCGCAGCGCGGGCGCCGCCGGGTACAGCCTACTACGAAAAAGTCCGGGAAGAAAGCCTCAGGCGCCGCCCGGCAGGGCCGGAGCATTAAAGCGCGTTAACGCTCAATGAGTTAGCCGGGGGGGTTGTAAACAGTCGCATAAACTCGTTTAC
>Ga0156177_1018_pt2 | contig 17730 bp, 14 predicted proteins | sample RifCSPlowO2_12_FD_107830 | JGI IMG/M metagenome (GOLD analysis project Ga0156177, IMG submission 107830) | Betaproteobacteria bacterium RIFCSPLOWO2_12_FULL_64_23
TCTGACTCGATTTGTCGAATACCGGATGGTTGAAGACGATGGAAAAAGACAGCTTGAAACCGGCGTAAGGCTCGAAGCGCGCCCATTTGTCGCCCTCTTTTACTTCCACCGTTTTCCTGATGCGGATAAAGCGCTTGGCGACGGGCTGCTCGACGATGCCCGCCGACTGCAGCAGGAACACGAAAGGCGAGGCGCTGCCGTCCATGATGGGCACTTCCGACCCGGTGAGGTCGACATAGGCATTGTCCACGCCCAGCCCGGCCAAAGCCGACATCAGGTGCTCCACCGTGGCAACTTTGACGCCCCCTTGTTCCAGCGTGCTGCACAGGCGCGTGTCACCGACCTCGTAGGCGCCGGCACGCACATCCGCCGGCTGTGGCAGATCGAGGCGCCGGAACACGATACCGGTGTTCGGCTGCGCCGGACGCAGCGTCAGTTCCACCTTTTCGCCCGAATGCAGTCCTACGCCAGTCGCGCGGATGACCGACTTGAGCGTGCGCTGTTTCAACATGAGTGTATTTTTGCTCGATTGCAACAGGCGAATTTTAACATGGGAGCTATTGCAAAATGAGGGGATATCTCCCCGCATGCTGCCCTCATTCGGGGCCGTCCCGGCAATACTGAAACGGCCCCGACGTGACGGGCCGGCCGCGCGACCCGGAGCGCGGCCAGCCCGGCGATGACGCCGCTCAGTCAGCCTGCTTGCGCAGGAAGGCCGGGATGTCATACTTGTCCATCCCGTTTTGCTGCAGCGCCTCGATGGTCGAGGCGCGGTTCTTGCGGATCACCGCCGGCATGGCATCCAGCGCCGCGTAGTCGACGCCGGTCACAGGCAGGTTGTCGGTGCCGCTTTTCAGCACCAACTGCGGCTTGGTCTGGCGTATGGACGCGGGCTGGCCCAGTCCGGTCGCGACCACCGTCACCCGCAGTTCATCGCCCATGTCCTCGTCGTAGACCGCGCCCAGAATCACGGTGGCGTCTTCGGCGGCGAAGCTGCGTATCGTCTCCATCACTTCCTTGGTCTCGCGCAGTTTCAGCCCCGACTTGGCAGCGGTGATGTTGACCAGCACGCCGCGCGCACCGGAGAGATTGACGCCCTCGAGCAGCGGACAGGCTACGGCCTGCTCGGCGGCGATGTGCGCCCGGTCCATGCCCGAGGCGGAGGCCGAACCCATCATCGCCATGCCCTGCTCATGCATGACGGTCTTGACATCCTGGAAGTCGACGTTGATCAGACCGCGGATGTTGATGATCTCGGAGATGCCCGCGACCGCGTTTTTCAGCACATTGTCGGCTGCGCTGAACGCCTCTTCCATCGACACGTCTTCTCCCAGCACTTCTTCCAGTTTCTCGTTCAGGATAACGATAACCGAGTCGACGTTCTGCGCCAGCTCGTCGATGCCGCCCTCGGCCGCGCGCATGCGCTTTACGCCCTCGAACGAGAACGGTTTGGTGACCACCGCCACGGTCAGGATGCCCATCTGTTTCGCCACTTCGGCCACCAGGGGCGCAGCGCCGGTGCCGGTGCCGCCACCCATGCCCGCGGTGATGAATACCATGTGCGCTCCAAGCAGCGACTCCTCGATTTGTTCGCGCGCCTCCATCGCCGCAACGCGCCCGATCTCAGGGCTGGCCCCTGCGCCCAGGCCGGACGCGCCGAGCTGAATCTGGTTTTTCGCCTGTCCGTACGCTAGCGCCTGGGCATCGGTATTCATGGCGATGAATTCCACCCCCTGCACGGTGTTGCGGATCATGTGATCGACGGCGTTGCCTCCGGCGCCGCCTACACCCACCACCTTGATCACGGTACCGTTGTTCTGTGCATCCACGATTTCAAACATAGTGCCTCCTTCCGGGTCTTAGTTAAGAAACAAACTGCGAACTCACTGCCATTTCCAACGGGAGACTGAAGACCGGGGGCCGAAACAATTGCCAGCCCCGCGAAGCCCAAGTCTCCACCTCCTAGAAATTCCTCTGAAACCATTGCTTCATCCTCGACAAGATCTGCCTTAACGATGCGCCCTGCAGCGCCTGGATTCCGCGCTGAGTCTGCGACTGGCCCTCGATCAGCAGCCCGATCGCCGTGGCATAACGCGGGTGTTTGACCACGTCCGCCAGTCCCCCGGCATAGCGCGGCGTGCCCAGGCGCACCGGCATATGGAAAATCTCCTCGCCCAGCTCGACCATGCCGCGCATCACGCTGGAGCCGCCGGTGATCACCAGGCCGGAAGACAGCAGTTCCTCGTAGCCCGACTCGCGCAACACTTTCTGGATCAGGGAATACAGCTCTTCCACGCGCGGCTCGATCACTTCGGCCAGGGTCTGGCGTGAAAGCTGCCGCGACCCGCGATCGCCGATGCCGGGCACCTCCACCAGTTCGTCGGGGTCGGCGAGCTGGCGCAGCGCGCAACCGCTGCGGATTTTTATTTCCTCGGCCTCGGCGGTGGGGGTCCGGAGCGCCATTGCAATGTCGTTGGTAACCTGGTCGCCGGCGATCGGGATCACCGCGGTATGCCGGATCGCGCCTTCGCGGAAAATGGCGATGTCGGTGGTGCCGCCGCCGATGTCCACCAGGCACACGCCCAACTCCATTTCATCCTCGGTGAGCACGGCGATCGAAGACGCCAGCGGCTGCAGGATCAGGTCGTTTACTTCCAGGCCGCAGCGGCGCACGCACTTGACGATGTTCTGCGCCGCCGACACCGCGCCGGTGACGATGTGCACCTCCACTTCCAGGCGCACTCCGCTCATGCCCAGGGGCTCGCGCACGCCGTCCTGGCCGTCGACGACGAACTGCTGCGTGAGAATGTGCAGGATCTGCTGGTCGGTGGGAATGGGCAGGGCGCGCGCGGTTTCGATTACGCGCTGCACGTCGAGCGCCGACACTTCCTTGTCCTTGATCGCGACCATGCCGCGGGAATTGAAGCTCTTGATGTGGCTGCCGGCGATGCCGGTATAGACGCGGGCGATCTTGCAATCGGCCATCAGTTCGGCCTCCTCCAGCGCGCGCTGGATCGCGCTCACCGTGGCTTCAATGTTGACCACCACGCCTTTCTTCAGGCCCTTGGACTCGTGACCGCCCATGCCGATGATGTTCAGGCGATTGTCCGGCAACAGCTCGGCGACGATCGCCACCACCTTGGAGGTGCCGATATCAAGACCGACGACGAGGTTCTTGTTTTCCTTGCTCATGCCGACGCCTCCGTTCCCTTGCCGTCGCTCATAGGTAGCCACTGTCGGCGTCCGGCGGCAATCGCGGGCGGTCGCATCCCCATTCCATGGGGCCCCTGCTCCCTGCTCATGCCGCCGCCCCCCTGCTACCGCGCTTGGGTTTCACCTTGTTCGGTTCCGTCGCCGGGTGCATGATCTCGGGGACGCGCAGCGCAAAGCCGTTGGGATAGCGCAGGTCGACGTATTCGAGCCTGCGATTGAGGCTCCCCAGCGTTTGCGCGTATAAGGCGACGAAGCGCGCAAGCCGCTGCAGTACCGGTTCCTTGAGCTGATCCCGCCCCAGCTCCAGCGTGAGCCCGTTCGACAGGCGCAATTGCCAGGCATAGCGCGGCGACAGCAGCACCTGGCGCGGCTCGAGCTGCAGCGGCGCCAGTGTCTGGCGAAAGGCCGCGTAGCGGCGCGCCACCTCCTCGGCGGTGCCGCCGGGGCCGGTGAATTGCGGCAGGCGCACCGCGTCTGGCAACTCGCCTTCGAACACTTCGCCGTAAGTGTTGACCAGGCGCTTCGCCTGCGCATCGCCGCCCCAGCGCGCCAGCGCCACGTGCTCTTCTATCGAGACCTTGATGCGGTCGGGCCACAGGCGCCGCACTTCGACCTTGCGCACCCAGGGCAGGGACTCGAACGCGCGCCGCACCGCATCCAGATCGACGCTGAAGAACGTGCCCGCGGCGCCCACACGCGCGGCGCCCTGCGCCTGTTCGCGCGTCACATGCGTCAGATCCCCTTGCAGCTCTAGATGGCGCAGCGGCAGCAGCGGCGAATGCTTCGCCACGTGCACGCCGGCATAGATCAAGGCGGCGGCGGCGAGCGCATAGAGCGCGTTGGCGCAGCCATTGAGCATGTCGGCGTTATCCCACATGCGCGAGCTCCAGAATGCGCAGCACCAGATCTTCGAACGACAGGCCGGCATGGCGCGCCGCCATCGGCACCAGCGAGTGATCGGTCATGCCGGGGGAGGTATTCACTTCGATGAACCAGGGCTGGCCCGCGGCATCCAGCATCAGGTCGACGCGCCCCCAGCCGCGGCAATCGAGCGCGCCGAATGCGTCCAATACCTGCTGCCGCACGGCCGCTTCCGCGCCCGCCGCGAGGCCGCAGGGAACGATGTAGCGCGTGTCGTTGGCCATGTACTTGGCCTCGTAGTCGTAGAACTCGCGCGGCGTCTCCAGCCGGATCAGCGGCAGCGCCTCTCCGCCCAGCACTGCGGCGGTAAGCTCGATGCCGTCGATGAACTGCTCGGCCAGCACCAGGCTGTCGTAATTGGCCGCGAGCGCATACGCCTCTTCCAGGCCGGAGGCGGCGCGCACCTTGCTCATGCCTATGCTGGAGCCCTCGTTGGCAGGCTTGACCATGAGCGGCAGCGCGAGGCGCGCAACCACGGCCTTGAAATCGCTCGCCGCGGTAAGCAGGGCGTAGCGCGGCGTCGGTATGCCGAGCGCCTGCCACACCAGCTTGGTGCGCCACTTGTCCATGGCGAGGGCGCTCGCCAGCACGCCGGAGCCGGTATAAGGAATGCCGAGCAATTCCAGCGCCCCCTGAATGGTGCCGTCCTCGCCGTAGCGGCCGTGCAGCGCGATGAACACGCGGTCGAATTTTTCCGCGATCAGCGCCGCGAGGTCCCTTTGCTGCGGATCGAAGGGATGCGCATCGACGCCGCGCTTGCGCAAGGCGTTCAGCACCATGGTGCCGCTTTTCAGCGACACTTCGCGCTCGGCCGAGCGCCCGCCGAGGAGCACTGCGACTTTGCCGAACTTGCTCATGTCGATTTCTCACCCACAATGCGCACTTCGGCGATGAGTTCGACGCCGTGCCGCGCCAGCACGGTATGGCGCACATGCTCGATCAGGTTTTCGATGTCGGCGGCACTTCCCCGGCCAGCGGCATTGACGATGAAGTTGGCATGCTTTTCGGACACGCGCGCACCGCCGATGGCATAACCCTTCAGGCCGCAGGCGTCGATCAGGCGCGCAGCGTGATCCCCCGGCGGATTGCGAAATACCGAGCCGGCGTTGGGCAGGGCGAGCGGCTGGGCGCTGATGCGCTGTTGCAGCAGTTCCTTGATGCGGCGGAGCGCCGCTGCGCCGTCGCCGCGTTCGAAATGGAACCAGGCGGCGGCAAACCATTCGTGCGTGCCGAGTTCGGCGCCCTTGAGCGCGACGTGGCGGTAAGCGATGTCGAAATCTCCGGGTTCGCGCCGGCGCAGTTCGCCGCTGCGGGCGAGCATCAGCACGCGCTCGACTCGGTCCCAGGTCTGGCTGCCATAGCAGCCCGCGTTCATGGCCAGCGCGCCGCCGACGGTTCCCGGGATGCCGGCGAGGAACTCGGCACCGGCATAGCCGTGGGTCGCGGCGTAGCGCGCCACCTTGGGACTGGCCGCGCGCGCTTCGGCATAGACCAGCGCGCCGTCCATACGCATGGCCGCATGGCTCGAATGCATCAGCATGACCGTGCCGCGAATGCCTCCATCGCGCACCAGCAGATTGCTGCCCAGGCCGATGAAATACACGGGCTCGCCCTCGGGCAGGCTGCGCAGGAACTGCGCCGCATCCTCCAGGTCGGCCGGCGCGTAGGCACGGTCCGCAGCCCCGCCGGCGCGCCAGGTGAGGTGCTTGCGCATCGGCTCGTTCGTGAGCAGCCTGCCGCGCAGCGCCGGGTCGGAGAGATGTGTTTGCTCAGCCATGTGCATCTCTCACTCCGCAGCCTTGACGAGCGCGGCCGGCACGCCGCCGATCGAGCCCGCGCCCATGGTGACCACCACGTCGCCGTCCTTCGCCATCGCGCGGATCGCTGCCGGCATGTCGGCGATGTCCTCGACGAACACCGGTTCGACGCGGCCGGCGACGCGCACCGCGCGCGCGAGCGTCCTGCCGTCCGCGGCAACGATGGGTGACTCGCCCGCGGCATGGACTTCGGCCAGAAGCAGCGCGTCCGCGCCCGAGAGCACCTTGACGAAATCCTCGAACAGGTCGCGCGTGCGCGTGTAGCGGTGCGGCTGGAACGCGAGCACGATGCGGCGTCCGGGGAAAGCGCCGCGCGCCGCGTCGAGCGTCGCCTGCATCTCCGCCGGATGGTGACCATAATCGTCGATCAGGGTGAAGCTGCCGCCGTTGCTCGCGGGAATCGCGTCGTAGCTCTGGAAGCGCCGGGCGACGCCGCGGAACTCCGCCAGCGCCTTGACGATGGCCGCGTCCGCAAGGCCGAGTTCGGTGGCGACTGCGATCGCGGCAAGCGCGTTTTGCACGTTGTGCCTGCCCGGCAGGTTGAGCGTCACGTCGAGCGCCTTGGCCTTGCCTTCGCGCACCGCATGAAAGCGCATCTGGCCGCCGCGATGGCTGACATTCTCCGCGCGCACCATCGCGTCCGCGCCGAAACCATAGCTGAGGATGGGCTTGGACACGAACGGCAGGATCTCGCGCACGTGCTTGTCGTCGGTGCACAGCACCGCCGCGCCGTAGAAGGGCAGATTCTGCAGGAAAGCGACGAAGGCCTGCTTCAGCCGTGCGAAATCGTGCTGATAGGTCTCCATGTGGTCGGCGTCGATGTTGGTGACCACCGCGATCACCGGCTGCAGATGCAGGAAGGACGCGTCCGACTCGTCGGCTTCGACCACGATAAATTCGCCCGCGCCCAAGCGCGCGTTCGAGGCGGCGCTGGTGAGCCGGCCGCCGATGACAAAAGTGGGATCGAGCCCGGCCTCGGCAAGCACGCTCGCCACCAGGCTGGTGGTGCTGGTCTTGCCGTGGGTGCCCGCAATCGCGATGCCCTGCTTCAGGCGCATCAGCTCGGCCAGCATCAGTGCGCGCGGTACCACCGGGATGCGCCGCGCGCGCGCCGCCATCACTTCGGGGTTGTTGTTGCCCACCGCGGTCGACACCACCACCACGTCGGCCTCGGCCACGTGCTCGGCCGCATGGCCGATGTTCAACGCGGCGCCAAGCTCGGCAAGGCGCCGCGTCGCGGCATTGGCGCCCAGATCGGAGCCGGTGACCTGATAGCCGAGGTTGAGCAGCACCTCGGCGATGCCGCTCATCCCGCTACCGCCGATACCGACGAAATGAATGCGCTTGACTTTGTGTTTCATGCCCGGTCCAGTCGGGAGCGGCGGTTACAAAAAACCGCTTCGCCGATACCGACGAAATGGATACGTTTTACTTTATGCTTCATGCCCGGGCCAACTCCATGCAGGCGCGCGCCACGGCCTCGGTTGCCTCCGGCTTGCCCAGCGCCCTTGCCTTCTCGGCCATTTCGAGCAGCCGCTCGCGCGTGAGCCCGCGCAGCAGATCGGCCAGCCGCTGCGCGGACAGCTCGGCCTGCGGCAGCAGAATCGCCGCGCCGCGCGCGCACAGGAATTTCGCATTGCCGGTCTGATGGTCGTCCACGGCGTGCGGAAAGGGCACGAGTATGCTGGCCACGCCGGCGCAGGCGAGCTCGGCGACGGTGAGCGCGCCGGCGCGGCAAATGACGACATCGGCTTCGCCATAGCGCTTGGCCATGTCGTCGATGAAAGCGAGCGCTTCGGCGCGTACGCCGGCCGCGGCGTAGCCCTGACACAGGGCCTCGAGATGCTGCGCCCCCGCCTGGTGCGTGACCTCGGGCCGCGCCTCCTCGGGCAGCAGCGAGAGCGCCTGCGGCACAGTCGCGTTCAGCGCCTGCGCCCCGAGACTGCCGCCCAGCACCAGCAGCTTGAGGCGGCCGCTGCGCGCGGCCAAGCGCGCGCGCGGCGGCGCCAGTGCAACGATTTCCCTGCGCACCGGATTGCCGCTCAACTGCGCGCCGGGCAATGCCTCCGGAAAAGCTTGCAGCACCCGATCGGCCAGGCGCGCGAGCACCTTGTTGGCCAGGCCTGCAACCGAGTTCTGCTCGTGGATCACCAGCGGACGCTTGAGCAGGGAGGCCATCATGCCGCCGGGAAAGCTGATATACCCGCCCATGCCCAGAACGACGTCCGGACGCCGCGCAAGAATCGCGCGCGCGCTCTGCCAGAAGGCGACGAGCAGGTTCAGCGGCAACAGGAGCGCGCGCGCGAATCCCTTGCCGCGAAGGCCGGAGAAGCGCAGCCAGGCCATTTCATAGCCGTGCTTGGGCACCAAGGTCGCTTCCATTCCCGTCTTCGCTCCCAACCAGACCACGCGCCACCCCTGCCCGGCCAGATATTCGGCCACCGCCAGCGCCGGAAACACGTGCCCGCCGGTGCCGCCGGCCATGATCATGATCGTGCGTGCCATGCTTCTGTCGTCGCATTCATGCGGGCTGCCCCCGCATGAGGGCTCGATTCTCATAATCGATCCGCAGCAACACCGCCAGCGCCAGGCAGTTGGCGAGGATGCCGCTGCCGCCGAAGCTCATCAGCGGCAGGGTCAGACCCTTGGTCGGCAGCACCCCCATGTTCACGCCCATGTTGATCAGCGTCTGCACCCCGAGCCAGACCGCGATGCCTTGCGCCACCAGCGCCGCGTAGTAACGCTCCGATGCCGCCGCCTGGCGGCCGATGGCGAATGCGCGCAGCACGATCCAGGTGAACAGCGCGACTACCGTCACCACGCCGGCCAGGCCCAGTTCCTCTGCGATCACGGCGAGCAGGAAATCGGTATGCGCCTCGGGCAGGTAGAACAGCTTTTCCACGCTCGCGCCCAGGCCTACGCCCAGCCATTCGCCGCGGCCGAAGGCGATCAGGGCGTGCGACAGCTGGTAGCCCCGTCCGTAGGGGTCGGCCCACGGGTCCATGAAACCGAAGATGCGCTGCATGCGGTAAGGCGAACTAAGGATGAGTCCGAGGAAGCCTCCGAGCGAAAGCACGAGCAATCCGGCGAACCATTTGCCGTTCATGCCGCCGAGGAACAGAATCGCCATGGCGATCGATGCGATCACCACGAACGCACCGAAGTCGGGCTCGCGCAGCAGCAACCACCCGACCACCAGCATCACCGCAAGCATCGGCAGCAGGCCTTTCTTGAAGCTGTGCATCAGCGCCGACTTGCGCGCCGTGTAATCGGCGGCGTAGAGCACCGCGGCGAGCTTCATGAATTCGGACGGCTGCACATTGGCCGGGCCGAAGGAGAGCCAGCGCTTCGCGCCGTTCACCTCGCGTCCCACGCCCGGGATCAGCAGCAGCACCAGCGTCAGGATGCCGCACACAAACAGCCAGGGCGCCAGGCTTTGCCAGATGTGCACCGGTAGCTGAAACGCCATCAGCGCGGCGATCAGGCTCAAACCGAGAAAAAGCGCGTGCCGCGCGAGGAAATAGGCCGGCTGATTGCCGGTATGGCGCCCCGCCTCGGCGGTGGCGATCGAGGCCGAATACACCATCACCATCCCCAGCAGCAGCAGGATTAGCGCAGCCCATACCAGGGTCTGGTCGAATTCCGCCGGCGACCTGCGCTCGGCCTTAAAGTAGTTCAGCATGGGCAATGTTTCTTACGCATGCGGCGAACACTTCGCCGCGATGCGGGTAGTTGCGGAACATGTCGAAACTGGCGCAGGCGGGCGACAGCAGCACCACGTCGCCGGGCCGCGCCTGGGTGCGTGCCTGCGCCACGGCCTGCTCCATGCCGACTGCGCGCAGCACGGCCACGCCGCTCGCGTGGATGGCGCGGGCGATGAGTTCGGCATCGCGCCCGATCAGGACCACCGAGCGGGTATGGCGCAAGATCGCTGCCGCCAACGGCGCGAAATCCTGCCCCTTGCCCTCGCCGCCGGCGATCAGGACCACGCGTGCGCCGCTTGCGGCGAGTTCGGCGAAGCCGGCGAGTGCCGCGACCGTGGCGCCGACGTTGGTGCCCTTGGAGTCGTTGTAATAGGCGACGCCGTCGAACTCGGCCACCTTCTCCAGCCGGTGCGGCAAGCCTTTGAAATCGCCGAGCGCCGCCAACAGCGGCGTGTAGGAAAGGCCGAGCGCGCGCGTCAGCGCAAGCGCGGCAAGCGCATTCGCGGCATTGTGCAGCCCCGCGATCGACAGCTCCTTCAGCGCCAGCAACGGCGTCGCGCCTTGCGCCAGCCACAATTCGCCGGCGACGCGCAATAGGCCAAAATCCTCGGCCCGGCCAGGCGCGTCCAGGCCGAAGCTCACTTGCTTGCGCCCGGCCACGGCCATGCGCATGCTCCGCGAGTCGTCGCGATTGAGCACTTGTGTGCCCTCGCCCCTGAATATTCGCGCCTTGGCCCGCGCGTAAGCGTCCATGCCGTCGTAGCGGTCGAGATGATCCTCGCTGAGATTGAGCACTGTGGCCGCAGCGGGATTGAGCGTGCGCGTGGTCTCGAGCTGAAAGCTGGAGAGCTCCAGCACCCACACTTCGGGCTCATGCCCGGCATCTTCACAGCGCAACAGCGCGTCCAGTGCCGCCGGGCCGATATTGCCCGCCACCTCGGTCGCCAGACCGCCGCGCCTGCACATCGCTCCGGCAAGCGCGGTTACCGTGCTCTTGCCGTTGGTGCCGGTGACGGCCAGCACCTGCGGCGGCGCAGTCTGCGCGGCGCTGTTTCGGGTGCGCAGCGCCTGCGCGAACAGCTCGATGTCGCCGGCCACCGGGATGCCGCGCGCGGCGGCTGCGCGCACTTGCGGCGTCGTCAGCGGCACGCCCGGACTGATGGCGATGAGATCGACGCCGGCAAAGGACGCATCGCGATAGGCGCCGAGGTCGAGCCCGGCCTGCGGCAGTTTCTCGCGCAGCGCCGCGAGTCCGGGCGGATCCTCGCGCGTGTCCGCGACGCGCACGCGCGCGCCGCGGCGCGCGAGAAAGCGCGCCATCGACAGGCCCGTTTCGCCCAGGCCGAGAACCAGCGCGTTTTTGCCGGCCAGATTCATCTGAGCTTCAATGTCGACAAGCCGAACAACACCAGCATCATGGTGATGATCCAGAAGCGCACAACGACTTGGGACTCTTTCCAACCCGACAACTCGTAGTGATGGTGCAGCGGCGCCATGCGGAAAATGCGCTTGCCGCCGCTCCATTTGAAGTACAGCACCTGCAGCATCACCGACAGCGTCTCGGCGACGAACACGCCGCCCATGATGAACAGCACGATTTCCTGGCGCACGATCACGGCGACCGTGCCCAGGGCGGCGCCGATCGCGAGCGCACCCACGTCGCCCATGAACACCTCGGCCGGGTAGGCGTTGAACCAGAGAAAGCCCAGGCCGGCGCCGGCGAGCGCGCCGGCGAACACCGTCAGTTCGCCCGCCCCCGGGATATAGGGCAGCAGCAGGTATTTCGAGTACACCGCGTTGCCGGCGACGTAGGCAAAGATGCCGAGCGCGCCGGCGATCATCACCGCCGGCATGATCGCCAGACCATCCAGACCGTCCGTGAGGTTGACCGCGTTGCTGGTGCCGACGATGACGAAGTAGGTGAGCACGATGAATCCCCACACGCCCAGCGGATAGGCGACGTTCTTGAAGAAGGGCAGGATCAGATCGGCCTGGGGCGGCAGGGTCATGGAAAAGCCGCTGCCCACCCACGCCGTGAACAGGTCGAAGATCTTGGCGTTGCTCGGCGAGGACACGGCGAAAGCCAGGTACACGGCCGCGGCGAGGCCGACAACCGACTGCCAGAAGAACTTGGTCCTGGCCGACAACCCCTTCGGATTGCCCTTCACCACCTTGCGGTAGTCGTCGACCCAGCCGATCGCGCCGAAGCCGAGCGTCACCACCAGAACGGCCCAGAGAAAACGGTTGGACAGATCGCCCCAGAGGAGCGTGGTAATGCCGATCGAAACCAGGATCAGCGCCCCGCCCATGGTGGGCGTGCCGGCCTTGGTCAGATGCGACTGCGGGCCGTCGTCGCGCACCGACTGGCCGATCTTGTAGGCGGTCAGTTTGCGGATCACCAGCGGCCCGGTGATGAACGATATCGCCAGCGCCGTGAGGCAGGCAAGCACCGCGCGCAGCGTGATATAGCTGAACACGTTGAAGGCACGGACGTCCTTGGCGAGATACTGGGCAAGTTCGAGCAGCATTCAGTGCCCTCCCGCCGGCGTACCGGTAAGCGCCTGCACCACGCGCTCCATGCGCATGAAGCGCGAACCCTTTACGAGCACGGTTACGCCCTCGGCAAGGTCGGGCTCCAGCTCGGCCAACAGCGTCCCGATATCGCCGTAGTGGCGCGCACCCTCGCCGAACGCCGCCTGCACATGCGTGCAAGACTCCCCGAGGAGGTACAGAGCGTCGATGCCCGAGGCGCGGGCATAACGGCCGATCTCGGCGTGGAAAGCCGCGCCGTGCGCACCCACTTCGCCCATGTCGCCCAACACCAGGAATTTTCGCCCTGCGCTGCGCGCGAGCACCTCGATCGCGGCGATGACCGAATCCGGATTGGCATTGTAGGTATCGTCGAGGACGATTGCGCCGTGCTTGCAGTTCCTCTTCTGCAACCGCCCCTGCACCGGCTGAAAGCTTGCGAGCCCGCGCGCAATCGCGGCCAGGCCGATGCCGGCGGCCGCGGCCGCCGCCGCCGCGGCGAGGGCGTTGCGCACGTTGTGCACCCCGGCCGCCTGCAGGCTGACCGGCACCTCCCCCTCTGGGGCATGCAATGCGATTTCGCTGCCGAAATCGCGCAGTTCGTAGCGGCCGCCCACGGCTGCGGGCCGCTCGATGCCGAAGTCGAGCACCCGCCGCGGCGCGCACACGCCGCGCCAATAGCCGGCATAGGTGTCGTCGGCATTGATCACCGCCACTCCGTCCGCGGCCAGGGCCGAGAACACCGCGCCATGCTCATGCGCCACGTCCTCCACGCTGTGCATGAATTCCTGGTGCTCGCGCTGGGCGTTGTTCACCAGCGCCACGGTCGGCTGCGCAATGCCGGCGAGATAGGCGGTTTCCCCCGCATGATTCATGCCCAGCTCCACCACGGCGCAGCTATGCTGCGCGCGCAGGCCGAGCAGCGTCAGCGGCAGGCCAATGTCGTTGTTGAGGTTGCCCGGCGTCGCATACGCTCGCCCGGCCCCTGCGTGTTCGCTCAGGATGGCGGCAATCATTTCCTTCACCGTGGTCTTGCCGTTCGAACCGGTCACCGCGATCAGCGGCAGGGTAAATTTCCTGCGCCAATAGGCGGCGAGCCGGCCCAAGCCCAGCCGCGTATCGTCGACCACCAGCAACGGCAGCGGCGAGTCGTTGCCCGCGCCCGGCGCTCGCCGGTCGACCATGGCGGCCACCGCGCCGCGCGCGCGCGCCGCGACAAGGTACTCGTGGCCGTCGAAGCGTTCGCCGCGCAGTGCCACGAACAACGCGCCCGCCTCGATCGTGCGCGTGTCGCTCGATACCGCGGCGAAACGCGGGTTGGCTCCGCGCGCTTCGCCGCCGGCACCCTGCGCCGCTTCGCGCATGTCCATCATCGCTTCCATGCCGCGAGCGCCTCTGCGGCGACAGCGGCGTCCGAAAAAGGTATGCGCTGCCCCGCGCTCTCCTGGTAGTCCTCGTGGCCCTTGCCGGCGATCAGCACTACGTCCCCCGCTGCCGCGACGGCGATTGCGGCGGCAATCGCTTCGCGCCGGTCGGCGATGACCAGCGGCGCCTGCCCGTTTTGCGCCTCGGCCAACACGCCTTCCAGTATGTCGGTGATGATTGCCATCGGGTCTTCGCCGCGCGGGTTATCGCTGGTGAGCAACACCCGGTCGGCAGCGCGCGCCGCGATCGCCCCCATCAGCGAACGCTTGCCGCGGTCGCGATCGCCACCGCAGCCGAAGACGCAGATAACCCGGCCCCCGGCTGCGTCCGCCAGCGGGTGCAGACTGACAAGCACTGCCTCCAGCGCATCCGGGCTGTGGGCGTAATCGACCACGGCGAGCGGCTTGCCCGCGCCACCCAGACATTGCATGCGCCCGGGCAGTGAGCTGAGCGTTGCGACCGCCGCTACGGCCTGCTCCAGCGACACCCCGGCGCCGAGCAGCACGCCCAGCACCCCGAGCAGGTTGGCCACGTTGAAGCGCCCGAGCAACCCGCTTTTCACTTCGGCCCGGCCCCACGAGCTCGCGAGGTCGAAGGCGAGACCGTCCGCGGCCAGCCGGATGTTCTCGGCCTCGAGGAAGAACTCGAGCCCGGCGGCGCCGGCGACACCGACATGGGCGCTGTAGCCGGCGCACGCCACTTTGCTGCCGGCCAGCTTTTGCGCGATGCGCACGCCGAGCACATCGTCCATATTGAGCACTGCGCCCGAGAGCCCCGGCGCATCGAACATGCGCATCTTCGCTGCGGCGTAGCGCTCCATGTCGCCGTGATAATCCAGATGGTCGCGCGAGAAATTGGTCAGCAGCGCCACATCGAATTGCGCGCCGTTGACCCGCCCCTGGTCCAGGCCGATGGAGGAGACTTCCATGGCCACGCCCTGCGCACCCGCCTGGACGAATTCGGCCAGCCGCCGATGCAGCTCGATCGCGTCCGGCGTGGTATTGAGCGCGGGCGCAAGTCCCGCGGCCGGTTCACGTCCCGGCGCGCCCGGGAAACCGCTGCCGAGCGTGCCGATCACCGCCGTCTTGCGTCCGAGCGCGTTGAATGCCTGGGCGATCCACTGGCTGCAGGAGGTCTTGCCGTTGGTGCCGGTGACCCCGGCCAGCCACAGTTTTTCCGAAGGACGGTCATGGACTTCGTGGGCGAGATATCCGGCCAGGCCGCGCAGACCATCTACCGCGATATTGGGCGCGCGCCAGGCCTCGTTCCAGGAAAAACCATCGCGTTCCCATAGCACCGCGGCGGCGCCGCGGGCGAGGGCATCGGCGATGTAGCCCCTGCCGTCGGTGCTTGCGCCCGGATAGGCGACGAACGCGTCGCCGGCGCGCAGGTCTCGGCTGTCGGCGCTAAGACCGCCGATGTTCGCTCCCTGGTGCCGCAACTGGCTCAGTATGTCGATCGCTGTCTTAATCACGACGTTGCTCGTCTCATTTCAAACGCTTTCCTTGATCTCGGAACCCTCGGGCGGAAGTTCCAGCGGTTTGAGCGGTGCGTCCGGTGGCACGCCCAGCATGCGCAACGCCCCGCCCATCACCGCGGAAAACACCGGCGCCGCGACTGCGCCACCAAAGTATTGGCCGGCGGAAGGTTCATCCAGCATCACCGCGATCACCAGCCTGGGATCGGACACCGGCGCCAGACCGACGAAAGAGGAGACAAACTTGTGTCTGGCATAGGCGCCGTTTTCTTCCTTGTGCGCGGTGCCGGTCTTGCCCGCCACGCGATAGCCCATGACGCGCGCTCTGGGCGCGGTACCCTCTGGCTGGACCGCCAGTTCCAGCATGTCGCGCAGTTTGTGCGCGGTGGCCGCGGAGATGACCGGCCGGCCGCCGAGCGGCGTATCGACGCGCAGCACCGACAGCGGCATCAACTCGCCGTCGCGCGCAAAAATGGTATAGGCGCGTGCCAGTTGCAGTAGCGACACCGAGATGCCGTGGCCGTAGGCCATGGTGGCCTGTTCGATCGGGCGCCAGCTCTTGTACGCTCGCAGCTTGCCGCCGGCCTCGCCTGGAAAGCCCAGGCGTGGCGCGCTGCCGAAGCCGACCTTATCGAACATGCCCCACATCGCCTCCGCCGGCAGGCTGAGCGCGATTTTGGCCGCGCCGACGTTGCTCGAACGCTGAATCACCTGGGCCGCGGTCATGTCGCCGAAGCGGTGCGCATCATGGATGGTCGCCTTGCCGATGGAGAGGCTGCCGGCCGCGGTGGCTATGATCGACTGCGGCGTGATCTTTCCCAGCTCGATGGCCAAGGCCACGGTGAACGGCTTGAGCGTGGAACCCGGCTCGAAGGTGTCGGTGATGGCGCGGTTGCGCAATTGCGCGCCGGACAAACGGTTGCGGTTGTTGGGGTTGTAGGTAGGCAGGTTGGCGAGCGCCAGCACCTCGCCGGTCCTGGCGTCGAGCACGACGATGGCGCCCGCCTTCGCCTTGTTGCTGTCCACGGCGAGCTTGAGCTGCGAGAAAGCGAGGTTCTGCAGTTTCGCATCCAGCGCCAGCACCAGGTCGCGGCCGTTCTGCGCCTCGCGGATCGATTGCGTATCTTCGACGATCTGGCCCAGACGGTCCTTGATCACGCGCCGGCTGCCCGACTTGCCGGCGAGCGTAGACTGAAAAGCGAGTTCGATGCCTTCCTGGCCTGCATCGTCCGCACCGGTGAAGCCGAGCACTTGCGCCATCACATCGCCGCCGGGGTAGTAGCGGCGGTATTCGCGGTTCTGAAACAGACCCGGGATGCGCAGTTCGCTTACGCGCTCGGCGACTTCCGGCGGAATCTGGCGCTTGAGGTAGACGAATGCCGTAGCTTCGTTCAGGCGCTTGTCGATATCCCGCAGCGGCAGCTCCAGCAACGCGGCGAGTTTGGCGCGCTGCTGCGAGGAATATTGCACCTCTTCCGGGATCGCCCACACCGACTTGACCGGCGTGCTGATGGCGAGCGCCTCGCCGTGGCGGTCGCTGATCTTGCCGCGATTGGCGCTGATCTCGAGCACGCGGCTGTAGCGCGACTCGCCTTTTTGCTGCAAGAAGTCGTTGTTCAAGCCCTGCAGGTAGACGGCGCGGCCGGCGAGTACCAGAAAACCGCCGGCGATCAGCGCGAGCAGCAGGCGCGAGCGCCACAGCGGCAGGCGCAGCGCGAGCACCGGACTGGCGGCGTGATTCATCGCCCGGCCTGCGCCGTCGCGGGCAACACCACCTGGGTGCGCTTCGCATCGGGCGCGCCCATGTGCAGGCGATCGCGCGCGACCCTCTCCACCCGCGCATGCATCGCCCAGGTGCTCTGCTCGAGCTGCAGCTGCCCCCATTCGACATCGAGTTGCATGGTCCGTTCCTGCTCGCGCTCGAGCTCGGCGAACAGCTTTCTCGCCTGGTGCTGCGAGGTCACCAGGCCGAGCGCGCAGGCGGTGAGCAGCGCGAGCAGCATGAGATTGATCCGCGCCATCTCAGACCCCGGTGCGTTCGGCGACGCGCAGGGTCGCGCTGCGCGCGCGCGGATTGGCCGCAATCTCTTGCGCCGACGCGCGCACCGGTTTGCCGATCAGGCGCAGCCTCGCCTGCGGCAGCTCGCGCTCGCGCAACGGCAGGCGTATCGGCACATCGGCGCGCGCAGCATCGCGCAGAAAGCGTTTTACGATGCGGTCCTCGAGCGAGTGGAAGCTGATCACCGCCAGGCGCGCGCCCGGTTTGAGCAGCTCGAGGATTTGCGGCAGGGCTAACGACAAGTGCGCAAGCTCCTGATTGAGGTAAATCCGTACAGCCTGGAAGGTGCGCGTCGCCGGATCCTTGTGTTTTTCCCGCGTGCGGACGGCCGCACCCACGATAGCGGCAAGTTGCCCTGTGGTGACAACCGGCGCTCCCCGCCGAGCAGCAACAATCGCCTTTGCAATCTGTTTAGCAAACCGTTCTTCACCATAATCGCGGATCACCTCCCTGATCTCCGATTCACTGGCCGTTTCCAGCCACTGTGCGGCGGTTTGCCCCCGGCTCGTGTCCATGCGCATGTCGAGCGGGCCGTCGCGGCGAAAACTGAAGCCGCGCGCGGCGTCGTCGAGCTGCGGCGAAGAC
>Ga0156177_1002_pt1 | contig 17651 bp, 15 predicted proteins | sample RifCSPlowO2_12_FD_107830 | JGI IMG/M metagenome (GOLD analysis project Ga0156177, IMG submission 107830) | Betaproteobacteria bacterium RIFCSPLOWO2_12_FULL_64_23
CGATGCTGGTGCAGGGCATCCCCTTCGGCCGCGACGGGGTACGGAAGGCGGTGGAGTGCCTGGCAAGGGGTTGAAACAAGATGACCGGAGGAACAGACAGGCCGATCGACCTGAGGAGCGACACCGTCACCCGTCCGGGCCGGGGCATGCGCGCCGCCATGGCCGCGGCCGAGGTGGGCGACGACGTCTATGGCGACGACCCGACGGTCAATCGCCTGCAGGCGCGCGCGGCCGAACTGTTCGGCCGGGAAGCGGCGCTGTTCGCGCCCTCGGGCACCCAGAGCAACCTGATCGCGCTGCTCACCCACTGCCAGCGCGGCGACGAATACATCGTCGGCCAGGAAGCGCATACCTACAAGTACGAAGCGGGCGGCGGCGCCGTACTCGGCAGCATCCAGCCTCAGCCCATCGCGCACCAGCCCGACGGCAGCCTGGCGCTGGCGGACATCGTGCGCGCGATCAAGCCGGACGACTTCCACTTCGCGCGCAGCCGCCTGCTTGCGCTGGAGAACACGCTCGGCGGGCGCGTCCTTGCGCCCGCCTACATCGACGCGGCGACCGAACTTGCGCACCGGCACGGCCTCGCCACGCACCTGGACGGCGCGCGCATCTGCAATGCCGCGGTGAAGCTCGGCATCAGCCCGCGCGAAGCCGTGCGCGGCTTCGACAGCGTGTCCGTCTGCCTGTCCAAGGGCCTGGGCGCGCCGGTCGGCTCGGTGCTGTGCGGCAGCCAGGCGTTCATCCAGCAGGCGCGGCGCTGGCGCAAGATGCTGGGCGGCGGCATGCGCCAGGCCGGCATACTCGCCGCGGCGGGCCTGTACGCGCTGGAGCACAACATTGCGCGGCTGTCAGAGGACCATGAAAACGCCGCGCGCCTCGCGCGCGGACTGGCGGACATCGCGCAAATCAAGGTGACCATGCCGGACACCAATATCCTTTATGCGGACCTGCCGGCCGAGCTGTGCTCCTTGCTGGACGCCGGGCTAAGACGCAGGGGCATACTCGCGCGAGTTACGCCGCACATGCGCATCGTGCTCCATCTGGATGTTTCGCCGGCGCAGGTGGACCGGACGATAGCCGCGTTCAAGGAATTCTTCGCCGCCTGATCTTTGGCAGGACCAGACGCAGCCGCGGCGAGGCGACGCGGCCGGGGTAGAATGCGTTCATGAAAAAGCTCGTCATCGCCAGCGGCAACGCCGGCAAGCTGCGCGAAATTCAGGCCATACTCAGTCCGCTGGGTTGCGAGGTCCTTAACCAGGTCGAATTGGGCATCGTGGACGCCGAAGAACCGCACCTCACCTTCATCGAGAATGCGCTGGCGAAAGCGCGCCATGTGGCGCAGTTCGCGGGCCTGCCGGCGCTGGCGGACGATTCCGGCGTGTGCGCCGTCGCGCTAGGCGGCGAGCCCGGCGTGCATTCGGCGCGCTATGCGGGCAACTCGAGCGGCCGCGAGGAGCGCGACGCGCGCAACAACGACAAGCTGGTAGCCGCGCTGGCCGGTTCCTCCGACCGCCGCGCCTACTATTATTGCGCCATGGTGCTGGTGCGTCACGCGGCCGATCCGCAGCCGCTGATCGGCGAAGGCTACTGGTGGGGCGAAATCAAGGACGAAGCGCGCGGCCGCAACGGCTTCGGCTACGATCCGCATTTCTTTCTGCCCGCACTCGGCAAGACCGCGGCCGAGCTCGATTCCGAGCACAAGAACCGGCTGTCGCACCGCGGCCGGGCGCTGCGCCAGCTGGTCGAAAAGCTGCGCGGCTTTCCCTGAGGCGAACGGCGCTTGCCCGCTGCACCAATGCCTGCCGAAAGCGCCGCCCTCGTTTTGCAGCCGGGCAGCACGAGCCTGAAGGCGCTGCCGCCGCTGTCGCTCTATGTGCACATTCCCTGGTGCGTGAGAAAGTGCCCCTATTGCGACTTCAATTCGCACCAGGCGCGCGGCGAGGCGCCGGAACAGGACTACGTGCAGGCGCTGATCGCCGACCTGGAACTCGCCCTGCCGCAAATCTGGGGGCGGCGCGTGTACTCGATATTTTTCGGCGGCGGCACGCCCAGCCTGTTCTCCGCGCGGGCGATCGGGGAATTGCTGGCGGCGTTCCGTGCGCGCCTCAATCTCGCCGCCGATGCGGAAATCACGCTGGAAGCCAATCCGGGCACGTTCGAATCGGCCAAGTTCCGCGACTACCGCGCCTGCGGGGTCAACCGCCTGTCGATCGGCATCCAGAGCTTCAACCCCGCACACCTGCGGGCGCTGGGCCGCATCCACGACGGCGAAGAGGCGCGCCGCGCGATCGGCATGGCGCAGGCGCATTTCGACAATATCAACCTCGACCTGATGTACGCGCTGCCGCAGCAGACGCTGCAGGAAGCCGAACAGGATATCGACACCGCGGCGGGCTACGGCACGACGCACTTATCGGCGTATCACCTCACGCTTGAACCGAATACCCTGTTCTACAGCCAGCCGCCGCCGCTGCCCGACAGCGAGCTCGCCGCCGACATGCAGGACATGATCGAAGCGCGGCTCGCCGGCGGCGGTTATGTGAATTACGAGACTTCGGCCTTCGCCCAGCCGGGGCGGGAGTGCCGGCACAACCTGAATTACTGGCGTTTTGGCGACTATCTGGGCATAGGCGCCGGTGCGCATTCCAAACTTTCCTTTCCCGATCGCATCCTGCGCCAGATGCGCTACAAGCAGCCGCGCGACTACCTGCAGAAGACGGCGGCCGGCGCGCCGGTGCAGGAAGAGCATGCGCTTTTGCCCAAGGACCGGGGCTTCGAATTCATGATGAACGCCCTGCGCCTGGCCGAGGGCTTCGAGCCGGCGCTGTTCGCCGAGCGCACCGGCCTCGCCGTCGCCGCCGTGGAGCAGCCCTTGCGGGAAGCGGTGCGGCGTGGTCTGATAACGCGCGACCATATGCGCGTTGCACCGACAAAACACGGACAGCGCTTTCTGAACGATTTGCTGCAACTGTTCCTGCCGCCGGGTGGAACAGCCTAAAGAGAGAAAGGGAGAACGACATGGATTGGACCGGACTGATCATTTTTTTCGCGATTCTCGCTGCGCCCTTCATCTGGGCCGTCTCGATCTACAACGGTCTGGTGGCGCTCAGAAACCGCTTCAAGAACGCGTTCGCGCAAATCGACGTGCAGCTGAAGCGCCGCTACGATCTGATCCCCAACCTGGTGGAGATCGCCAAGCGTTACATGGCGCACGAGCGCCAGACGCTGGAAGCGGTGATCGCGGCACGCAACACCGCCGTCGGCGCCAACCAGCGCGCTGCGGCCAACCCGGCGGACGGCGCGGCGATCCAGGGACTCGGCGCGGCCGAGGCCGGGCTCTCCGGCGCGCTGGGGCGCCTGTTCGCCCTGTCGGAGGCCTATCCGGATCTGAAGGCCAATCAGAACATGATGCAAATGTCGGAGGAACTCACCAGCACCGAGAACAAAATCGCGTTCGCGCGCCAGGCGTTCAATGACGCGGTGATGAGCTACAACACCCGCATCGAGTCCTTCCCCGACAATATCCTCGCCGGCATGTTCCAGTTCAAGGCCGCGGAGTTGCTGCAGGCGACCGAATCGGCGGAGGAGCGCAAGGCGCCGAAGGTGTCCTTCAGCTAAGCCGGCGGCGGCGCGAGGAGCGGCCGGACCGCGATGAATTTTTTCGAACAGCAGGACGCAGCGCGGCGGCATACCACGCGCCTGGTCCTGCTGTTCGTTCTGGCGGTGGTGGCAATTGTCGTCGCCGTAAATATCGTGTCCGCACTGGCCTTCATCGGCATTTCTTCTGACCTGGAGACCGGCGGCGTGCGCATCAAGGCACCCGCGTCCTTTTACGCGATCGTGACACTCGCCACCCTGGCGCTCATCGCCGGCGGCAGCCTGGTTCAGATCATGCGCCTGGCTGGCGGCGGTACGGCCCTGGCGCTCATGATGGGGGCGCGGCCGCTGTCGCAGGCGAGCAGCGAACCGGCGGAGCGCAGGTTGCTGAACGTGGTCGGGGAAATGGCCATCGCCTCGGGCACGGCCGTGCCGCAGGTTTTCGTGATGGATGCTGAACCAGCGATCAATGCCTTCGCGGCGGGCTATTCGCCCGATCAGGCGGCGGTGGTGGTCACCCGCGGCACGCTGGACAGCCTCAACCGCGAGGAATTGCAGGGGGTGATCGGGCATGAGTTCAGCCACGTTCTAAATGGCGACATGCGCCTCAACCTGCGCCTGATGGGCGTGCTCGGCGGGATACTCCTGCTGACCACGCTCGGGCGCATGCTCGCCCGGTCCTCCTCGCGGCGCAACAGCAAAGGTTCCTCCTTGGTTCTGCTCGGTGTCGGCTTGATCGCGATCGGCTACATCGGTGTTTTCTTCGGGCGGCTGATCCAGGCGAGCGTGTCGCGCCAGCGCGAATTCCTGGCCGATGCGTCCTCGGTGCAGTTCACCCGCAACCCCGACGGCATCGGCCGGGCGCTCGCAAAGATCGGCATGGCCGGATCCCGCGTCGGGCATCCGCGCGCGGAGGCGGCGAGCCACATGTTCTTCGGCGAGGCGATCGCTTCCGGCTTTGGGAGCCTGATGGCCACGCATCCTCCCGTGCGGGAAAGGTTGGCGCGCATCTACGGCCGCCCCGTGGCGATCAGCGACATCGTCGCGCGCCCGGCCTCTGCGGCGCTGTCGCCGGCCGCACACGCCGGCGTGAGCGGATTCGCGGGGGGCAATGCATTCGGCCGCAGCGCAGCGACCGGCGCGCAGGCGTTGCTGAAGACCGAAGCCAACGCGGTGATCGCGGCGATGGGCAATGTTTCCGTCCGTCACGTCGATTACGCCGCTTCCCTGCTCGACTCACTGCCGCAGCATGCGCGCGAGCTCACGCGCACGATCGAAGGAGCGAAACAGGCAATGTTCGGCCTGGTGTTCGCCCCGGGCGGGCCGGCAAGGCAGGTTCAGTCCGACCTGCTGCGCGCCGGCGGCGAAAACGCCGAGCTGGTGGCGACGATTGCGCTCGAGGTGCAGGCATTGGGCAAGGTCGCGCGCCTGCCGCTGATCGCGCTCGCCGCGCCGACGCTAAAAAGCCTGGCACCGGCCCAACGCGCGGCATTCCTGGTCGTGCTGCAGCGGTTGATCGCGGCCGACCAGCGCGTCACGCTGGAGGAATTCGTCGTGGCAGCCATGCTGGAAGCGGCGCTGGGCGAGCGCGCAGGACGCGCCGTAGCGGCGCGCTACCGCACACTGGAGCCGCTCGCCGCAGACGCGCAGCTGATTCTGTCCCTGATCGCGCATGCGACCAATGGCGAGGCCGCCGCCTCTTTCGACCACGGCTTGAAGGAACTCGGTTTCCCGCTCATGCTGCTGGCTGCAAGCGCCGTCAGCCTTGACGCCGTCAAAGCGGCGCTCGCCCGCCTCAATCAACTCGCCCTCATGCAAAAGCCGCGGCTGGTGAAGGCATTGGTGCAATGCGCGCTCGCCGACGGGACACTGTCACTCACCGACGCCGAGCTGCTGCGCGCGATTTGTTCCACGCTGGATTCGCCGCTGCCGCCTTTCCTGGAGGCGATGCCCTATGCGGCGTGAGAATTCATGACAATCCACGGGGATCATGCTGCGGAAAGCCCCCGCGCCCTCCGGGTCCCTGGCCAATTGCGCTTGGCCCTGTGGAAAGCGCCAGAAATCGGCCCCAAAGCACTCGAGGACGAATAGGCCACAGCGGACACGAAAGCGGGAGTAGAGTTCCAGTTCGCGCATGGTTCAACATGAACAGCCGAATGCACAGGGAGCGGCCCAATGAGAATCGGTTCGAGGCGCGACGCCCCGAAAGAAGATCCGACGGAGCGAAGCGGGAAAACAATTGATGCGCTGGCTGCGTCGGTGAAAATGGATGAGGCCGAAGTGGCGCGCCGCAAGCGCTACCTGGACCTCACGCAGCGGGACGTCGAGCGCCTCGTCGCGCTGCACAACTGGATCGACGCAAACGGCGAAAAGGGAGCGTTTCTGGACGCTTTCTATCGGCACTTGTTCGCTTTCGACGAGACCGCGCGGTTTCTCAAAGACGTAGAGGTGGTGGTGCGACTCAAGGCAGCGCAGGCGAAATACTTCGATAACCTCACGGCCGGGCGCTACGACACGGATTATTTCGCCGACCGAATCAGGGTGGGCGCGGCGCACTGGCGCGCGAAGCTCGAGCCCCAGTGGTATCTGGGGGCCTATTGCAAATACCTGATCCTGATCCTGACCAGCCTGCGGAAATCTCTCGGCAGCGATCCGGCGGCGTTCCTGGAAACGATATCAGCCGTTTTCAAGATCGTTTTGCTCGACATGGGACTTGCATTCGAGACCTACGTTCGATGCGAGCGCAACGCGATTCAGGAAAAAGCCGACCAATTGGCGGCGCTGAACAAGGTGGCGGGCGCCATCACCACCTCCCTCGACGTCGTGGAAACGCTGGATCAGATCATGCACAGTGCGCGCGCCATGACCCGCTCCAAGGCCTGCAGCATCGCGTTTTTCGATCACAATACCAATCTTTTCACCAATTGGGTGACGCAAGGCCTGTCGGAGCGTTTCATCCAGAACATGTCTTTTCGCCCCGGCGGACTGGCCGACGAGGTCTTTACCATGAGCTCTTCAAATGACGCTCTGGCTGGGGCGTATATCGTGAGCAACGACCGGCCAGAGACCGGGCACAAGCTGAGCCGGCTGACGCGCGACGAAGGCATACTCGGTTTCGTCTGCCTGCCGCTGGAGAGCCAGGCCCGGCGCCTCGGGGTAATCTACGTCTACCGCTCCGACCGCGACATATTCGAATCCAGCGAAATCGAGCTGCTTCAGACCTTCGCCCTGCTTGCCGCCCAGGCGATCGACAATGCGCGCCTGCATAAAGTGACCATGGAGCAGGCAATTGTCGATTCGCTCACGGGTCTGTATAACCGGCGCGAGTTCGAGTTGCGCCTGGGCGTAGAGCATGCACGTGCGGCGCGCTATAAAAGGGCCTTGTCCGTCCTGTTTGTGGACATCGACCATTTCAAGCAGGTCAATGACACTCACGGTCACGCCGCCGGTGACGCGGTCCTGAAGACACTTGCGGATACCCTGCGACGCCAGTTGCGTACGAACGATGTGGCCGCGCGTTACGGCGGAGAGGAGTTCGTGGTGATCCTGACGGAGATAGACGGTCATCGGGCGAAGGAGCTCGCCGAGCGCTTGCGTCACGCTGTCGCTGCGATGGCCTTCTGTTTGCCGCAGGGCCGCGAGATCAAACTGACGATCAGTATCGGGGTTTCATGCTATCCGGACTGCGCCGGCACGCCGCTGGAGCTTGTGAACTACGCCGACCGGGCGCTCTACGCCGCCAAGAGCTCGGGTCGCAACCGCGTCGTGCTCTATAGCGAGATGCCCGGGTTGGGATCGTGAGGCGCCAAGATCCCGGTCAAAGGACCTGCCCGTTGTAAGGAGACGATATGGCCAAGCGACTGACACCGGCACTACAACAGGTCAAAGCGCTGACCTTCGACGTGTTCGGCACCGTGGTCGACTGGCGCGGCAGCATCAGCCGCGAAGGGCGCAAGCTTGGAAAAGAGCTGGGCATACGCGCGGACTGGGCCGCGTTTGCCGATGCCTGGCGCGCCGGTTACCAGCCGGCGATGCAGGAGGTGCGCTCGGGCCGCCTCGCCTGGACCAATATCGATGGCCTGCACCGGCGCATCCTCGAGCGCATCCTCGATGCATCCGGCCTCGATATGCTGAGCGAGGCGGAGAAAGACCAGCTCAACCGCGCCTGGCACCGCCTTGCGCCCTGGCCCGATGCGCTGCGCGGACTGAAACGTCTGAAGAAGCGCTACCTCATTGCCACGCTGTCGAACGGCAACGTCAGCCTGCTCACCAACATGGCGAAGCGTGCACGCCTGCCCTGGGATTGCGTGCTTTCGGCCGAACTGTTCCATCATTACAAGCCCGATCCGGAGGCTTATTTGGGCGCGGCGGCCATGCTCGGTTTCGAGCCGCACGAGGTGATGATGGTGGCGGCGCACAAGGGCGATCTGCGCGCGGCGCAAGCGGCGGGTTTGCGCGCCGCATTCGTGCAGCGGCCGCTGGAGTTCGGCGATCCGGTGAAAAAAGACCTGAAGCCGGAGAAGGACTTCGACGTCAATGCGCGCGACTTCATCGACCTCGCGGCGAAGCTTGGCTTGTAATTTCGAGTATCCGCATTGCGTCACCTCTTCGGCTCCCCTCTCCCGTCAAGCGGGACCGAGGAAGGGGGATCGAGATGGTCGAGATCGTTGATTTTGCGTTGCGCAACGCATCAACGATGCGCGGGCTACTCGTTTTCGTCTTCCCAGTCGTAACGCTTGCTCGGTGGTATATCGAGATCCCGCAAAACGACTGCCAGTATCACGCCGATAAGGGCGGCGGCCAGATGGGTTTCCCAGGAAACCCCGGGATTGCCCGGAAACACCCCCCACGCCAGTGTGCCATACAGGAAATACACCAATAAAGACGCCGCGACCGCGCGCCTGTCGCGCCGGATTAGGCCCGCCACGAAGATATAGCTGACCAAGCCGTAGACGAGTCCGCTGGCGCCGACATGAACCGATTCGCGGGCGAATAGCCACACCGCGGCCCCGGGCCCTATATAGACCGCCGGAATCACTGTGAGCGTCGAGTTCGGATAGAGATACAACATTCCCGTGCCCAGCACCAGCAAGGGCAGGGAGTTCGCAGTGAGATGCGAGAATCCACTGTGCAACAAAGGCGCGATCAGAATGCCGGGAAGCCCGCCTAACTCGCGCGGGCGGACGCCGAAGCGCTCCAGCCCCAGGTCCAGCTCCCAATTCAACAACTGAGCGAGCCAGAGCAGCGCGACAAAGCCCAGCGCGATCTTTATCGCGAGCCGGAAACTTGCACGAGCCCGCTCGGAACTGGTGTATGCCGGGTCAGGAATATGGATCTGCATTGCCTGAAACGCCGAAGCGATTCACTCTATCCGCGTTTCTTCTGCGTTTTCACGAAAAGCTCACCGAGGAACAGAGCTTCACGACGATGCGGCTGCCCATGATTTCTAAGTCTTCCGAAAAATGATGTCCCACACGCCGTGGCCGAGCTTCAGACCGCGGCTCTCGAACTTGGTCTGCGGCCGGTAGTCCGGGCGCGGCGCGAATCCCGGCGCGGTATTGGCAAGCGCGGGCTCGGCGGCGAACACGGCGAGTATCTGCTCGGCATACTCCTGCCAGTCGGTGGCGGCGTGCAGGTAGGCGCCCGGTGCGAGGCGCGAGGCGAGCAAGGCGACGAAACCGGGCTGGATCAGCCGGCGCTTGTGGTGGCGTTTTTTCGGCCAGGGGTCGGGGAAGAAAACATGCGCGCCGGCGAGCGCTGCCGGTGCGATCATGTGCTCCAGCACTTCGACCGCATCGTGCTGGACCAGACGCAGATTCGCGAGCCCGTCTTCGGCGATGCGCTTGAGCAGGCTGCCCACGCCCGGCGTGTGCACTTCGATGCCGAGGTAATTGTTCTCGGGGTGCGCCTGTGCGATGCGCGCGGTGGTCTCGCCCATGCCGAAGCCGATTTCGAGTATCGTCGGCGCGCGCCGGCCGAATAGCTGCTCGAAGTCCAGCACGCCCGGCGCGTAGGCAATGCCGTAGACGGACAACAGGGTTGCGACGGCGCGCCGCTGCGCGTTGGACACGCGGCCCTGGCGCAGCACGAAGCTGCGTATCGGCGGATGGGACGATTGGGGCATCGGGTGGGGCGCCGGATCGGTGCCGGGGCCGTGGCCTCGCCCGGCCGGCTTCAGGCGGCCTTGCCGATAATGCCGGTCGCGGGCGAGCTGGGCGCGGCGGCGTACAGCTTCTTCGGCATGCGCCCGGCCAGATAGGCCTCGCGCCCGGCCTCGACCGCTTTTTTCATCGCCTGCGCCATCAGCACCGGATTTTTCGCCGCCGCCACCGCGGTGTTCATGAGCACGCCGTCGCAACCCAGCTCCATCGCAATCGCGGCATCCGAAGCAGTGCCCACGCCGGCGTCGACGATCACCGGCACCCTGGCGTTTTCCAGGATCAGTTGCAGATTCCAGGGATTGAGTATGCCCATGCCCGAGCCGATGAGCGAAGCGAGCGGCATCACCGCGACGCAGCCGGTTTCTTCCAGCTGTTTGGCCAGGATCGGGTCGTCACTGCAGTACACCATCACCTTGAAGCCGTCCTGCACCAGGGTTGCGGCAGCCTTGAGCGTTTCCATCATGTTCGGAAACAGGGTCTTCGGGTCGCCCAGTACTTCCAGCTTCACCAGCTCGTGACCGTCGAGGAGCTCGCGCGCGAGGCGCAGCGTGCGCACCGCGTCATCCGCCGTATAGCAGCCGGCGGTATTGGGCAGATACGTGTATTTCGACGGCGGCAGCGCATCGAGCAGCGACGGCTCGCCCGCGTTCTGGCCGATGTTGGTGCGGCGGATGGCCACGGTGACGATCTCGGCGCCGCTCGCTTCCACGGCGCGGCGGGTCTCGTCGAAGTCCTTGTACTTGCCGGTGCCGATGAGCAGGCGCGAGGCATAAGCCTTGCCCGCGATGATGAGGGAGTCCATAAATGCCTATGCAGTGCCAGCGACGCTCACGCGCGCGTCGCAGCAGACGGGGAAATTGACCGGGTCGGCGCTGAAATGATGAATCCGGGCCATGTTCAACCGCCCCCGACCGCGACCACGATCTCCAGCCGGTCGCCGTTGGCCAGCGCCGTCTGCGCGAAACGGCTGCGCGGCACGATCTCGCCGTTGCGCTCCACCGCGACGCGCTTGCCCGCGAGTTGCAGGCGCTCGAGCAGGGCGGCGATGTCGGTGTCGGGCTCGAAGCGCCGGACGGCGCCGTTAACATTGACTTCAATCACTTTCGGGACCTATGTGAGCGCTCGGATTCAGCGGCGATCGGACTGCACTGCAAGCCATACTCTGGTTCGGGCGGTTTGCGTTCTGCCACGGGGCCACGTCCGGCGCCATGCTGATTTTACGACAGTTCCGGCTACAGGTCATCCTCGGGCCGCGGCCGCGTGCTCAACGCCCGGTTGCTTGAGCGCCCAAGCCAAAGTATCCTCGACCTGTGTACCCCCGTCGTTCAAGTCACCCCGTACGCGCCTTGCATCATCAACCCTGCCCGCTTGCAAACCCTCAAACAGACCAGCCTCGTTCCGCGTGAAGCGCGCGGTGCCGGCGGATTGGACTCTGACCATGAATGACTCATACCTTGATTTTGCCAACTCTGCATTGGGCGCCTGGCTCACCAATGCGCTGGGCCTGCCCAAACCCCTGGTGCTGGAGCGCTGCACGGCGGGCGAAGCCGTGATCAAAGGCCCGGTTCTGCTTGGCGGCGGCGGTGAACCACAATTGCTGGAGATGCTCGCCGCCGCGTTTAAATCCATGGGCGCGCAAACATTGGCCCATGCGCGCCTGCCGCAGTGGATGCCGGTGGCCAACAAGGCGGGCCTGATGACCGGTCGCTGGGGCGTCGACGGCCAGCCGGGTGAAAAAGTCAAAGCCCTGGTGTTTGACGCCACCGGCATGGACGACAGCACGCAGTCTGAGGCACTGTACCGGTTTTTCCACGATAGCGTCCGGTCGGTGTTGCCCTGCGGTCGCGTCGTGGTCATCGGACGCCCGCCCGAGTCGTGCAAAAGCCCGCGCAAGGCGACGCTCCAGCGAGCGCTGGAAGGTCTGACCCGCTCGCTGGCGAAAGAGCTCAGGCGGGCGATCAATGTGCAACTGCTCTACGTGGCCGAAGGCGCCGAAAATCAGATCGAATCGACGCTGCGCTTCCTGCTGTCGCCACGCTCCGCCTATGTGTCGGCGCAAGTCGTCCGCATCGGCCTGCCCGTGGGTCTACCTGCGGGCCCGCAGTCCGAGCCTGCCGACTGGGACCAGCCGCTCGCCGGCAAGAAGGTGCTGGTGACCGGCGCATCGCGCGGGATCGGTGCGTCGATTGCCGAAGTCATGGCGCGCGAAGGCGCAGAAGTGATTTGTCTCGACCTGCCGCAGGCACAGCCCGGCCTGGATGAAATTGCGGCTAAACTGGGCGGCACGGCCATCGCACTGGATATCGGCGCCGCCGATGCACCGCAACGGCTGGTCGACGCGGCCAAGGCGCAGGGTGGCTGGGATGTGGTGGTGCACAACGCCGGCATCACGCGCGACAAAACCATCGCCAACATGGAGGAGCACGCGTGGCAAACGGTGGTCAACGTCAACCTGTCCGCACAGGAGCGCATCAATGACGCCTTGGTGGAGTCCGGCGCGCTCATGACCGGCGGCCGCATCGTTTGCGTGTCGTCCATCTCCGGCATTGCGGGCAACAGGGGGCAGACGAACTACGCGCTGTCCAAGGCCGGCGTGGTGGGCATGGTGCAAAGCACGGCACCGGTCTTTGCCGGACGCGGCATCACCATCAACGCCGTGGCGCCCGGCTTTATCGAGACGCAGATGACCGCGGCCATCCCGTTCGCACTGCGTGAAGCCGGCCGCCGCATGAACTCGATGAGCCAGGGCGGTCTGCCGCAGGATGTGGCCGAAGCCATCGCCTGGTTTGCCAACCCCGCATCGAGCGGCCTGACCGGCAACGTCGTGCGCGTGTGCGGTCAAAGCATGATCGGTGCCTGAGCGCTCGTGAGAACGGTCGAGATCAACAAGCCGCCCAGCCTCGCTGCCCTGTACCTCGGGGTGCTGCTCTCCAGTCGCAAGCGTCCGGGACCCATTGCGGCCCTGCCTAGGGTGACCTATGTGCGCCCGCATGTTGTGCTCGACCCCGGGCATATTGCGAACTACGCGAGAATCTGCGGCTTCGGCGAAGCGCACGGCGTCCCCGTCACCTACCCGCAGATACTGACATTTCCGCTGCTCATGGCGTTTTTCGGTTCCGCCGACTGTCCCTGGCCTGCCCTGGGAACGGTGCATTTGGCAAACAGCATAAAGCAGCACAAGCAACTGAGTCCCGGCGAGGCGCTGCGTGTGGAAGTGTCTACCGGCGAATTGATCGCGCACGAACGGGGGCAGGTGTTTACGCTCGAACTCAAGATTGCGCGCGAGGGCGACATCGTTTGGGAGGCGACCGAGACCCTGCTGCGTCCCCGCGTCAAGAACCCTGCCGGGCCGGCGTTTGTCAGCGCACAGAACACGGAGATGCCGCTGTCGCATCAGGCCGATTTTTCCGTGCCGGGAAACATCGGGCGCCGCTATGGCCGCGTCTCGGGCGATCTCAATCCGATCCATCTTTCGGCGATCTCGGCCGGGCTGTTCGGCTTTCGGCGGGCGATCGCGCATGGCATGTGGACCAAGGCGCGGGCGCTGGCGGCGGTGATGCCGAACGTTGCGGTGGCCCGGGCCCAGGTCGCGGTGGAATTCAAGACGCCGCTGTATCTGCCCGCGCGCGCCTCCTTGTGGATGACCCGCGATGGACAGGGCGCGTCCTTTGAAGTGCGCAACGCCAAAGGCAACAAGCCTCACTTGCGCGGCCGCATCGGTTACCAATAAGCCGGGGGAAACTCTGAAATGAACACGATACGCCGAGTCGCCATCATCGGCGGCAACCGCATTCCGTTTACGCGTTCCAACACAGCCTACGCCCACGCGTCCAACCAGCAGATGCTCACCGCCGCGCTGCAAGGCCTGATCGACCGCTTCGGCCTGCACGGCGAGCGCCTCGGCGATGTTGCCGCCGGCGCCGTGATGAAGCATGCGCGCGACTTCAATCTGGTGCGCGAGTCGGTGTTGTCCACCACCCTGGCGCACGAAACGCCGGCGTTCGATTTGCAGCAGGCCTGCGGCACCGGGCTCGAAGCCGCCATGGTCGTGGCCAACAAAATCGCGCTGGGCCAGATCGAGTGCGGCATTGCCGGCGGGGTCGATACCACCTCGGACGCGCCCATCGGCCTCAACGAAAAAATGCGCGCGATCCTGCTCGATGCCTCGCGCGCCAAGACCGCGATCCAGCGCGTAAGCATCCTGTCCAGGCTGCGTCCGGGCATGCTGATCAAGCCTTCCCTGCCCAGAAATGCCGAGCCGCGCACGGGCTACTCGATGGGCGAGCATGCCGAGTTGATGGCGCGCGAATGGGGTATCGGCCGCGAAGAACAGGACGAGTTCGCACTCAAGAGCCACCTGAATCTGGCAAAAGCCTACAAGGAGGAGTTCTTTAACGATCTGATGACGCCGTTCAACGGCGTGACCCGCGACAACAACCTGCGCGCCGACCTGACCATCGAAAAGCTGCGCTCGCTCAAGCCGGCATTCGACCGGAGAGTTGCCCCGGAGCAGGGCACGCTGACGGCGGGCAATTCCACGCCGCTGACCGACGGCGCCTCTGCCGTACTGCTCGGCAGCGAGGAGTGGGCGCGCGCGCGCAAGCTGCCGGTGCTGGCCTGGCTGGCGTTCAGCGAAGTGGCGGCGGTCGATTTTTTCGACAAGAAAGAGGGCCTGCTGATGGCGCCCGCCTACGCCGTGCCGCGCATGCTGTCGCGCGCCGGCCTGACGCTGCAGGACTTTGATTTCTACGAGATCCACGAAGCCTTTGCCGCGCAGGTGCTGTGCACGCTGAAAGCATGGGAGGACCCGGCGTACTGCAGGGAACATCTGGGCCTGGATCAGCCGCTGGGCGCAATCGACCCGAACAAACTCAACGTCAACGGCAGTTCGCTCGCCGCCGGTCATCCGTTTGCGGCCACTGGCGGACGCATCATCGCAACCCTGGCGAAAATGCTGGCGCGGAAAGGATCCGGCCGCGGCCTGATCTCCATCTGTGCCGCAGGCGGCCAGGGCGTTGTCGCCATCCTCGAAAGGTAAGCACATGGCCCCATACAAAGCTCCATTGCGCGACATGCGCTTCTTGTTGAACGAAGTCTTCGACTACCCCGGACACTATGCCGGACTCGCCAATGGCGGCGATGCAACCCCCGAGGTGGTCGACGCCATTCTCGAAGGCGCCGCGACGCTGTGCGAGGAAATTCTCGCCCCGCTGAACCTGTCGGGCGACCTAGAAGGCTGCCATTTCAAGGACGGCGCGGTGACCACGCCCGCCGGCTTCAAGGAGGCTTACGCGCAATATGCGGCGGGCGGCTGGCAGGGACTGTCGTTCCCGGCGGAGTACGGCGGCCAGGGCTTGCCGCTGTCGATCAGCGTGTTCAAATCCGAAATGATGGGCGGCGCGAACTGGTCGTTCAACATGTATGCGGGGCTGAGCCTGGGCTGCATCAATACGATCCTGCGCTACGGCACCGATGCGCAGAAAAGGCAGTACCTGCCGCCGCTGGTGGCGGGCGTTTGGTCAGGCGCCATGTGCCTGACCGAAGCGCAATGCGGCACCGACCTGGCCCAGGTCAAAACCAGGGCCGTGCCGCAACCCGATGGCACGTACAAGCTCAGCGGAACAAAGATTTTCATATCGGCGGGCGAGCACGACCTGGCCGACAACATCATCCACATCGTTCTTGCCCGGCTGCCCGGCGCGCCGGCGGGCACGCGCGGCCTGTCGCTGTTCATTGTGCCCAAATATCTGGTCAAGCCTGACGCTACGCGCGGCGAACGCAATCCCGTTACTTGCGGCTCGATCGAACACAAGATGGGAATCCGCGCCAACGCCACTGCAGTGTTGAACTTCGATGAAGCCGTGGGCACCATGATCGCGGAGCCGAACAAGGGGCTCGAGGCCATGTTCACGTTCATGAATTCGGCGCGCATCGGCACCGCCATCCAAGGTATCGCGCATGCCGAAGCGTCGTTTCAGGGCGCGCTTCCCTATGCCAGGGAGCGGCGCTCGATGCGTGCCTTGTCCGGCAAGAAAGATCCCGACTACGCCGCCGACGCGCTGATCTGGCATGCCGATGTTCGTCGCATGCTGCTGACCCAGAAAGCGATCGCCGAAGGCGGCCGCGCCATGATCTACAGTGCGGCGCAGCTGGCCGACAAGCTGTTCAATGCGGCGACCGAGGGAAATCAGGCCAAGTACAAAGAGTTCGATGACAAGCTCGGTTTTTACACCCCGATTCTCAAAGGCTTTCTGACCGAAATGGGCGTCGAAGCGGCCAACCTGGGCATGCAGGTGTTCGGCGGCCATGGCTACATTCACGAGCAGGGCATGGAGCAGATCGCGCGCGATGCGCGCATTTCCACGCTGTACGAGGGCACCACCGGAATCCAGGCGCTGGACCTGCTGGGGCGCAAAGTGTTGCTGGGCACCAGGGGCAAGTGCGTGCGCGACTTTACGGCGACGGTGTTGCGCTTTTCCAGGCAGCATCTTTTCGCGGCTGGCCGCATCGGCAAAATGGCGCGGTCGCTGGCCAGACGCGCGATTCAATGGAATGTCATCACTACGCGGATCATGCTGCGCGCCCCGAGGGACCGGGAGCTGGTGGGCTCTGCCAGCGTCGATTACCTGATGTATTCGGGCTATGTGATGATGGCCTATTTCTGGGCCGTGCAAGCTGCCAAGGCGGCGGAACTGTCCGCCAGCGGGAAAGGCAGGGAGTCGGCCGATTTCTACCGCACCAAGATCCAGACGGCGGAGTTCTACTTCGAGCGGCTGCTGCCGCGTGCCGATGGCCACGGAAAGAGCGCGCTGGCGCCGACCCGCTCGGTGATGCAGATCGACAAGGAGCATTTCGCTTTCCGTTGATGCCAAGGTGCCCGCCGGGCTTACTATTGGCAATTCATCGAAAACACATGGAAGACCATGGAAAAGATCTGGCTCCAGAGCTATTCAGCCGGGGTTCCCGCCGAGATCGACATCAGCGCGCTGGGCTCCATCGCCGACTACTTCGACGATGCAGCGGCCCGGTATGCCGACCGCCGTGCGTTCATCAGCGGTTCCACCGGCGTGGCCATCACCTACCGTGAACTCGAGCGGCTGACGCGCCACGTGGCGGCTTACTTCCAGTCGGTGCTGTCGCTGCCCCAGGGGGCGCGCGTTGCCCTGATGATGCCCAACCTGCTGCAGTACCCGGTGTGCGTGTTCGGGCTGCTGCGTGCCGGCTATGTGGTGGTGAACGTGAACCCGATGTACACCCCGCGCGAGCTCGAGCCCCAGCTCAAGGACTCGGGGGCTGAAGCGATGATCGTGGTGGAACTGTTTGCTCACACGCTGGCGAAAGTGATCGCCGGCACCCCGCTCAAGCACGTGGTGGTGACCGGCCTGGCAGACATGATGCCGTGGCCGAAGCGCATGCTGGGCAACTTCCTCGTGCGCAAAATCCGGAAAGCCGTGCCCGCCTACAGCCTGCCCGGCAGCGTACGCTATCTGGACATGCTGTCGCGCGGCGCCGCCGCACGCTTTGAGCCAGTCGCGATCATGCCGCAGGATCTGGCCTTCCTGCAGTACACCGGCGGCACCACAGGAAAGTCCAAAGCCGCGATGCTGACGCACCTCAACATCCTAGCCAACGTGAAACAAGGGCAGGTCTGGAGCGAGCCTTTCCTCGACCAGAGCAAGGAGCTGATCAGCATTACCGCCATTCCGCTGTATCACATCTTCGCGCTGGGTTCGTGCCTGGGCTTTGTCGGCAGGGGAGGCACCAACGTGCTGGTGGCCGACCCGCGCAACATCCCGGCCTTCGTCAAGGTTCTGAGCAAGTACAGGTTCGTCTCGCTGCCCGCCGTGAACACGCTGTTCAACGGCCTGGTCAACGACCCGAACTTCGCCAAGG
>Ga0156177_1008_pt1 | contig 17270 bp, 17 predicted proteins | sample RifCSPlowO2_12_FD_107830 | JGI IMG/M metagenome (GOLD analysis project Ga0156177, IMG submission 107830) | Betaproteobacteria bacterium RIFCSPLOWO2_12_FULL_64_23
CGACGTTCAGCTTCAAATCTCGAGCCTGCCATCGAACATTGCATTGCCATCCCGGTAAAGATCCACACAAATGGAACTGTGGCCCTCGGCATCCGCAGGGAGTCCGCTGGGACCTTGACCTCAAATGACCGGTGTTCGGTTGGCATGATCGCAACGCGCATGGTCCAATCATTGGAAATGAGCAGGCAACCCAAGTGAGCGAACCGATATTGCCAGGTATCGAGACTGTCTACGAGGTCAACGATAAAGGCTGGCAACAATTGCAGGGCAGTTCGACTGCGCTCCTCGGTGAGGCGCTGCGCTTGCTCGTACTCATCAATGGAAAGCTCAGCCTCAGGCAGATCGAAACGCATCTGAAGGACGTGCCGGAGGCGAAGCTGCGCAAGATTGCCTTGGATCTCGAGCAGAAGGGCTACATCCAGCCGGTGAAAGCCGGCGAGCCTGGCAAGGTTGCAGCGTTCGACGTGATCGATTTTTTCTCGGGCCGGTCGGTCAATTCGAAGGCGCGTGGCCCGCAGTCTGATCAGGACGAAGCCCGAAAACTGGAGGCGGAAGCGCTGAGCTTCACCGCCTTGCTGAAATCACAGGGCTACGCGGTGCGTATCGCGCGCCAGGTCGGTGAGACCGTGAAGCCCGCCTCCGGCGGCGCGTACTCCGTGCTGTTCGTGGAAGACGTTCCGACGCTCGCGAGCGCCGTGTGCAAGTTTCTCGAGCTGGAAGGTTTTGTGCCGCACCGCGCAGGTAACCGCAATGAGGTCGTGACGGAGTTGCGCAAAGTCCCGTCTCCCGACCTGATCCTCCTCGATGTGGGACTGCCCGACATCAGTGGTTTCGAAATTCTGGAGCGCGTGCGCAGCCATGCGGCACTGAAGCACATACCCATCATCATGGTCACCGGGAAGGCGACCCGCGAAGATGTCATGCGCGCGCTTGCCGCCGGGGCGAACGGCTACATCACCAAGCCGTTCGAGTTCGAGGCGCTGACGAACAGCATCCGGGCCGTGCTCGGCATTGGCCTTGAGCCGCCGCCCGATTCCTGAACCGGCGCTCGAAGTGCGGCGTGCCGCAGTTGACCTTGCCACCGTTCAATGAAAACAGGGTGCTCGCACAAGCTGCTAATGTAGTGCCTGCCGGGATTGCCGAGGGCCCGCATGAAAGCGATGATTCTGGATGGGCAGGATCGGCCGTTGCGAGAAGCCGAACTGCCTCGCCCAAAACCTGGGTTTGATGAAATCCTGCTGAAGGTGCATGCCTGCGGCGTCTGCCGCACTGATCTGCACGTCATGGACGGCGATCTGCTGCAGCCGAAACTACCCCTCGTTCTCGGCCACGAAATCGTGGGCATCGTGGTGGAAAAAGGCGCGAAAGTGGAGCGTTTTTCCCTTGGGCAGCGCGTCGGCGTGCCTTGGCTGGGGCGTACCTGCGGCCATTGCGGCTATTGTGCGAGCGGTCGCGAAAACCTCTGTGACGATGCGCAGTTCACCGGCTATACCCTGGATGGCGGTTACGCCGAATACGCGCTGGCCGATGCGCGCTATTGTTTTGCCTTGCCGGATGCGTACACGGATGCCCAAGCCGCGCCGCTGCTTTGCGCGGGGCTGATCGGCTATCGCGCGCTGGTCGCAGCCGGCGATGCAAAACGGATCGGCATCTACGGTTTTGGCGCGGCAGCACATATCATCGCCCAACTGGCCTGCTGGCAGGGACGGGAGATATTCGCTTTCACCAGGCCGGGCGATGCAGACGGACAGCGCTTCGCGCGCGAATTGGGCGCCGCCTGGGCCGGGGACTCGACCGCAGCCCCGCCGCAGGAAATGGACGCCGCCATTGTGTTCGCGCCGGTGGGCGCGCTGATACCGCAGGCGCTACGCCACAGCGCCAGGGGCGGGACGGTGGTGTGCGCCGGCATCCACATGAGCGATGTTCCCGAATTCCCCTATTCCATCCTATGGGGAGAGCGCAGCGTGCGTTCCATCGCGAATCTCACCCGCCGCGATGGTGAGGCGTTTCTCGATCTCGCGCCTAAGGCCGGCATCCGAGCGCAGGTGGAAACTTTCCCGCTGGCATCGGCCAACGAAGCGCTGCGGCAGCTGCGCGCAGGTCGAGTACGCGGCGCGGCCGTTCTGGTAATGGACGAGCCCGGAACGTTCCGCCACGGGAGTTATCCGACATGAACAACCGTCAATCCATTGCAACACTGGCTTTGATTCTGGTGGTCGGATGCGCCGGCCCGGAATCCACGTCCCAACTGGAGGCGGAAGCGAATGCGGTGAAGGAGCGCATCGCCCAGGCGCAGGAGGAGCGAAAATCCTACGGCAAGGGGTCCGTGGTGCATGACCTGATCGCGCTGCGCATCGCCATCCACGAGCAGACGCTCGCAATGCTGGAGCAACGGCGCTCGGCGGGAAAAGCGCGGGTGACGCTCTCCTACAGCGTGGATGGCAAGCCTTACCGTGCGCCCGCCGATGCGGCTGCTGATGCGAAACGGTTGGAACACGAATTGAAGGAGGTCCGGGCCGGCCGGGAGTACGATTTGCACCAGGTCAAGGAGTCAGGCGAACCATTCAAGCCGCTCTACACGATGACCGCGGCGATCAAGGCGATCCAGATCGCCCAGCTCGAATACCGGCTGGCGGCCAACCGCCACGGTTTCCCGCCCTATTACGTGCCCTTCCACCCGCCCGCCGAAGGGGTCACGCCGCCCCAAGTCATCGAAATTCCTGCGGGGAAATCCGCCGTTATTCAATAGCGGAGGGCATGAGTCGTGATTCAGTCCTCTCGATTCACTGCCACGGGCAGTCGATGTAAGCCCGGGATGCCAGCATGCACGCCGCGATCAAGTACCCGTCCCGGATCCAATCGGTCTCATGGTCATTCCAGATACGTCCTATCTCGGCCATACGCGTACCTCCTCATCCCCGGATTAGATCAGAAAGTGTTGCGTCGACACGTTGAACCCGCCGCTGTCAACGGACGCTCAGTTCTCGCGAGCCGTCGACAGCAGCCAACCCATGCCTGGCGGCAACCAGTCAATTTCGCTTGCTCCAGTCCAGTCACTGCAACACGGCTACCCGGTCCACACGCTGGACGAACTCGCCTATGGAAAGCAGTCAGATGCTCCCATTGGAACCATTCAGCCGCTGCATAAGGGCCACCATGTCGGTCAAGGTCAGACCCGACACATTCGCGGCCGAATTCATGAATGCGGTCATCGCCGTCACTAAGTCGATGGTGCCGGCGGTTGAGGCCAGCTGACTTGCTCCCATCATTGCGCCCATCGACATGGAAATCTGACTGGTACCTTTCTTCCCGTCCATAACGCCATCTGCCGCATCGTTCATCATCGCCGTGACCATGGTCGAGGACACACTTAGACCCAGCGTCTGGGCATATTTCGACATGGCGGCCAGCGTCATGCCGTAGTTTTGCGCGTCCTGACTTGCGCCCGTACCCGAGCCCGCTACCAGAGGGTTCATCGGTTGAACATGCAGGATGTCGCTCACCGAGAAGTAGCTGCCCATGGCCGAATTCGCAGCGGCGATATTGGCGTCTGTCATACCACCGCTCATCGCCGAGGCACGAGACTGGGCCATAGCTGTGATAGGAGTGATCCAGACGCCGGTGACTGTCGCGCCGCTGGCCAACGTCGTCAGTGCGGCGCTCATGAAGTCGTTTGCCGCCATGGTCATGGTCGTCTTTGTCGCTTGGTCCGTGTAGCTTGCTCCGCTCGCTTGCAACATCACTGGACCGGCGTAGCTTCCCAATGGCAGGGTGAAGTTGCCCTGGCTATCTGCAGCAACGCTGGCGATCTGCGCGCCCATGGCGCCGCTATTGACGGCGAAGGCCGTCACCGTGGCCTTGCTCACCGGCCCGTTGAACACCGTACCGCTCAAAGTGGCGTTCATCATCGCTGGCACGCCGCTTGAAATCTGACCGCTGGCCCCATTCAGTTTGTTCACCAGCGTTCCGGTAGTGACCCCAGATTTATTTTGTGTCGAGGTCATGAAGGCATTCATGGCGGCTCCCATGCCGGTTGTTCCGGCCGTCGCCGGCAGCATTCCGCCCGCCATGCCGCCCATTTGCACTGACATAGCGCCGGCTTTGCCGTCCAGAATCCCGTCCGTAGCATCGTTCATCATCGCCGTGACCATGGTCGAGGACGTGCCTAGACCCAGGGTCTGGGCGTATTTCGACATGGCGGCCAGCGTCATGCCATAGTTCTGCGCGTCCTGACTTGCGCCCGTACCCGAGCCCGCTACCAGAGGGTTCATCGGTTGAACATGCAGGATGTCGCTCACCGAATAGATGTTTCCCATGGCCGAATTCGCAGCGGCGATATTGGCCTCGGTCATGCCACCTATCATGTGTTGCGCCATTGCCTGCGCCATGGCGGTAACAGGGGTCACTTGGATACCGCTGTTGGTTGTACCGGCGGCGACAGTTGGGATGACTGCCGTCATCACATCGCCGGGAGCCATAGACATAACTGTTCCCGTAGCTTCATCCGTGTAGCTTCCCCCGCTCACCTGCAGCATCATGGGGCCGGCGTAACTGCCGATGGGCATGGTAAAGGCGCCATCAGCAGCGGTGGTCGCCGTGGCGATCTGTGCACCCAGCTGACCATTGCTGATGCCGTAGGCGGCGATGGTGGCATTGCTCATTGGACCCTTGGTGGCGAATCCGACAATGTAGCCAGTGCCGCCCGAACCAACGCCTGCTACTGATGCGCCACCGCCGCTGCCGCAGCCGGTTGCAAGCAATAACGTCGCGACAATCGCAATGATCGTCCGCGCGCGTGCAAAAGCGACATTGAACATTTGAGGCTCCTTAATGAACAAAGTGAATAACGACAAATCGGGAGAAACCGGCTACGGTTGCGAATTGGGACCGTGATAAAAATACATGCCAACACGAATGCGTTGATCCGCGCCGTCGAGTCCCCGGTCGTGATCACTGCGCAAAGTGGCCTCGTGCACGATGTCATGTACGGCCTTGGACCAGATTTGGCGGGCCAAGATACTCAAGGATGCCGCCGACTCCGGGCGCAGGTTATCGGCAAATACACTTTGTTCGAGCATTGGGGCGCCGTTGCCCACCAGGTTTTGCACAGCGGCCGCGAGGTGATCCCCGACGTTGTCGGAAAGCAGTTGCAACATTTCGGCGGCCCCTTTTTTGGGCACGAAGGCGTCCGCGCATAAACCGATCTTGTCCCCGCTTTCGTCAGATGAAGCGTCGACGTGACGCGCAATGCCAAGGCGGATCAGTTCTCGCAACACCGTGCGCGGATGAACGTCGTTCGAAACTGAAGCAGCAAGCGCTTCAAAAGAAACCGGGCCACCGACCCGATTCAGCACCTTTGGTCGCCCTTGCTGGTCGCAATATTCTGGATCATTCGCCCAGCGGGTAAAAATCTCCATGACGGCTCCGAGAGTCTTGGCCTGAGGTCGTGGCTGTCCGACCGACCGCCACTCCCGCACATCCTTGCGGTGTACGCCGGTCAGTGTACTGACGCTCGAATCGTTGACGCGCGCTGAACTTGCTTCGAGAATCTTCAGCGCTGAATCGAGAAAGGCTTTCTTGAGTGCATTGGCAAAGCGGGGGTAGGTCACCCCCTCATGCAATAGCAATTCCACCAGCGGCGCCAGCAAAGCCAGGGCGGCGGCCAGGGCAAGATCAGCGCGGGATTCGGACATGGTTTGCAAGCGGCTTGACTCCATTTAATGGGAATATATCCCATTTTTTGCTTAGGCGCAAGGACCTTTCGGAAAAGGACTTTTCGGAAAAATAGATCGAGCCGCCAACACAGGCTAGGGAGGCGTCGGTTTTGGATCTCTCGGTTCGCCTCCCGCAATTGCCAGAAATTCCGCTGCTCTTGACCGGTCACCGGCCGAGGAGCAGACGTCCGCGACGGGAACTCTGACCGGCCGCGCCCGGCCCTGGGCGCACGCCGGCGCGTATCTCGATCTGCAAACAGCGGTTCCGCTACGGGCTACAGAATGGCTACGCGCCGCGGCTCGGACGCGCACCGCGCTTTCATGAGCGGCCGACCGACGCGCGGTGGATCTTGGCCCTTTCCGGAGCGCACGGCAGGCCAGCGGGTCAGCGCCCGCCCGAGAGCGTGAGGATGCTGCCTGTCATGTAGGCGGCCTCGCCCGACAGCAGCCACAGGATCGCCTCGGCGCATTCCTCCGCCGTGCCCAGGCGCCCCATTGGCACCATCGCAATCACTTTCTGCAGCCGGTCGCCCAGGCCCGCCTCGGCGTGGATCTCGGTGGCTATCAGTCCGGGGCTGATGGCATTGACGCGTATGCCCTCGTCCGCCACCTCTTTCGCCAGGCCGATAGTGAGACTGTTGATCGCGCCCTTGGCGGCGGCATAGGGAATCCACTGGTTCGCGCCGCCCAGCGTCGCGGCGACCGAAGACACGTTGACGATGTTGCCGCCCGCGCCGCCGTTCTTGGTCGACATGCGCCGCACCGCCTGCTGCGAGCAGAACAGGGTGCCGGCCACGTTCACCTCGAGCACGCGCCGGATTGCATTTGCATCGAAGCTCTCGAGGCGCCCGGCGCGCCCGGTGATGCCGGCGTTGTTGACCAGCGCGGTGACCGGCCCGAGTTCGAGATCGACGCGCTCGAACAGCTTGATCACTTCGTCCTCGTGCGCGGTGTCGGCCTGCACCAGGATGGCGCGGCCGCCGCCGGCGCGAATTTCGGCCACGACCGCGTCGGCGCGCTCCTCGTTCTTCAGGTAGTTCACGCATACCGCGTAGCCGCGCCTGGCCGCGAGTTTCGCCGTCGCCGCGCCTATGCCGCGGCCCGATCCGGTAATGATGGCAACGCCAGACATGTTCATTTTCCTATCGTTGAATTGGATGTGGTCGGACGGATCGAATGCTAGCATCAGCGCCTGCCATCTGCTTGCGCCGCGTGTCCGGCCTCGCGCGCGCGCACCGCGTCGCCGCGAACATCGAAGTCGGCATCTGCTGGGTCAACTGCTGGTTCCTGCGCGACCTGCGCACCGCGTTCGGCGGCTCGAAGCAGTCGGGCATCGGCCGCGAGGGCGGCGTGCATTCGCTCGAATTCTATACCGAGCTGCGCAACGTCTGCGTAAAGCTGTAGCAGCGGTTTCCGGCAATCGAGCCGCGCTTGCAGCGCTGCGCTTGAACGCCGCATAATCGCCGCATGTGCGGCAGATACAACATCATCACCGATGCGCAGGCGCTCTACGACGCCTATCAGGTCGAAGCCGAGCTCGCCGAAGGGCGGCTCGCGCGCTATAACGTGGCGCCGGCCACCGATCAGCTGGTGATCCTCGAGGAGGGCGGGCGCAGGGTGGCGCGCTGGCACCGTTGGGGCCTGATTCCACATTGGGCGAAGGACAAGACCATCGGCTACAGGACGATCAATGCGCGCGGCGAAAGCGTCGCGGCAAAGCCGGCTTTTCGCGCGGCGTTCCGGCAGCGCCGCTGCCTCGTTCCCGCCACCGGCTTCTACGAGTGGAAAGTCGAGGACGGCGGCAAGCAGCCGTATCTGATCAGGCCGAGGAGCGGCGGGCTGTTCTCGTTCGCCGGGCTGTGGGAGAGCTGGACCGGGCCGGAAGGGGAGTTGCGCTCGTTCACCATCGTCACCACCGGACCGAACGAACTGATGGCGCGCATCCACGACCGCATGCCCGCGATCATCGCGCGCGCGCAGTACGCGCGCTGGCTCGATCCGGCGCTGCAAGACCCGGCCGAGGTCCAGCCGATGATCGCAAGCCATCCGGCGGGAGAGCTGCAGGCGATTCCCGTCGGCCGCCGGATCAACAGCGCCCGCAACCAGGGGCCGGAGCTGATCGAGCCGGCGGGCGAGCCGCTCGCGTGAGGCCGGCCATGCCCCAACGGGGATGGCAAAGGTTAGAATGGCGCCATGCTGACGAACCAAGCCTAATGGACCAAGCGCAGTGGACCAACCGTTCGAAATGGATCTGAGCCTGCAGATCGGCAAGTACGACATCCGCAGGCAGCTCGGCAAGGGCGCGACCGGGACGGTCTATCTCGCCGTGGACACCTTCTCCGGCAAGGAGGTCGCGCTGAAGGTGATCGAGCCCGAGGTGTTCAGAGACCCGGAGTTCGGGACCGTATACCGCTCGCAGTTTCTGAACGAGGCCTCGCTCGCGGGCAAACTGAAACACCCGCATATCGTGAGCATCCTCGACGCGGTGGTGCTGGAGGACTCGGGCCACATCGCGATGGAGGTGGTCTCGGGCGGCGACCTGTCGCAGCACGTGACCGCCGCCACGCTGCTTCCGATCGAGGACGTGCTGCAGATCGGCTTCAAGTGCTGCGGCGCGCTCGCTTACGCGTTCAACGAGGGCATCGTCCACCGCGACATCAAGCCGGCGAACATCATGATCGCGCAGGGGACCGACGTGAAGATCGCCGATTTCGGCGCTGCCCTGCTGCGCAAGGCCCAAGCCGTGCAGACGGCCAGCATCGGCTCGCCTTACTACATGTCGCCGGAGCAACTGGAGGAAGCGCCGCTCACTCACCACAGCGACATGTATTGCCTCGGCGTGGTGCTGTACGAATTGCTGACGGGGCAAAGGCCGTTTTCGGCCGATAGCCTGCAAATGCTGGTGCAGAAAATCCTCAACCAGCAGCCCGCGCCGCCGAGCAGCGTGCGCGCTGCGCTGCCGAAGGAGATCGACCGCGTGGTGTTGCGTGCGCTGGGCAAGAAGCCGGAGTTGCGCTACGAAACCTGGGCCGATTTCTCGCTCGATCTGTCCAACGTAGGCAAGCTGATGCTGCCCTCCGATGCCATCATGGACAGCGAGAAATACGTCGCGTTGAAGCGCGTGGAGATGCTGGCGGATCTTTCCGATGCGGAGTTGTGGGAGCTCACGCATGCGGGGCGCTGGACGCGGGTCGGGGCGAAACAGGCCATCATCCGCGAGAACGAGCCGGGAAAGAGCTTTTTCTTCCTCGCGCAGGGGCAGGTCAAGGTCACGCTGGAGGGGCACTTGCTGAATACCATCGGCGAGGGCGAGAGCTTCGGTGAGATGGCCTACATCCGCGGCGGTGTGACGCCGCGGCACGCGACGGTGGAGACCCTGACGCGCATTCTGCTCGCCGAATTCGAGCCCGAGGCCCTGGCCCTGATGAGCCTGGGCGCGCAATTGCAACTCACCCGCGCCCTGGTGCGCAACCTTGTGGACCGCCTGGAGCTGGCCAATGCGAGGCTCGCCAAGTGAAGCCGGGAGCTGTTCGCGCGCCGCGCCTGCGACCGGCGGCCTGAGTATTCGTTGCAGCCTGATTTCCAGGTAACGAACCAGGAACCACGAGCATCGAGCCGCGAGCGCCCCGGATGACCAAGGAATTAGCATGAGCAAGAACGTCGGAGTCATTGGCCTGGGTGCGATGGGCCTGGGCGTGGCGAGATCGCTGCTGCGCGCGGGATTTCGCGCGCATGCCTGCGATGTGCGGCGCGAGGTGCTGGCTGCGTTTGCAGCAGAAGGCGGCATCGCCTGCGCCACGCCGGCGGAACTGGGCGCGGCCTGCGAGGTGGTGCTGACCCTGGTGGTGAATGCCGAGCAGACCGAGGCGGTGCTGTTGGGCGAGCACGGCGCGGCCGGCGCGATGCGCGCGGGATCGGTGGTGATCGCGAGCAGCACCGTCGCCCCTGAGTTTGCCGAATCGCTCGCGGCCCGGCTCGAGGCCATGGGCATCGGCATGATCGATGCGCCGGTGTCGGGGGGCGCGGCCAAGGCGGCGAGTGGCCAGATGACCGTCATGGCCGCGGGAGCGCCGCAGAATTTCGCCAAGGTCGAGGACGTATTCAAGGCGATCGCGCAGAAGGTGTATCGCCTGGGCGACGCGCCCGGTGCCGGCTCGAAGGTCAAAATGATCAATCAGCTTCTGGCCGGCGTGCACATCGCCGCGGCAGCCGAAGCGATGGCCATGGGCATACGCTCGGGCGCCGATCCCGCCGTGCTGTACGATGTCATCTGCAACAGCGCCGGCTCGTCGTGGATGTTCCAGAACCGGGTACCGCACATCCTCGCCGGCGACTACACGCCGCTGTCGGCGGTGAATATATTCGTCAAGGACCTCGGCATCGTTCTGGACACGGCGAAGAAAGCGGCGTTTCCGCTGCCGCTAACCGCCGCCGCCCATCAGATGTTCCTGGCGGCCGCGGCCGCCGGCCGCGGCGGCGAGGACGATGCGGCGGTGGTCAAGAATTTCCCGGGCATAGAGCTTCCCCGGAAAAAGGATTAGGCCGTGCTGCTCGGTTGCATCGCCGACGATTTCACCGGCGCCACCGACCTCGCCAATAACCTGGTTCGCAGCGGCATGCGCACGCTGCAGACCATAGGCGTGCCCGCCGCGCCCCTGGCCGCGGACGTCGATGCGGTAGTGGTGGCGTTGAAGTCGCGCACCATTGCCGCGGCCGACGCGGTGGCGCAATCGCTGGCTGCGCTCGCATGGCTCAAGCGCGCCGGCTGCCGCCAGTTCTATTTCAAATACTGCTCGACCTTCGATTCGACGCCGCAGGGCAACATCGGGCCGGTGGCCGAGGCGCTGATGGACGCGCTGGGCGCGCGCATCGCCATCGCCTGCCCCGCGTTTCCCACCAATGCGCGCACCATCTACATGGGCAACCTGTTCGTCGGCGAGTTGCCGCTGTCGGAGTCCGGCATGCGCGATCACCCGCTGACGCCCATGACCGATGCCAATCTGGTGCGCGTGCTGCAGGCGCAGTCGCGCGCCAGGGTCGGCCTCGTCCCCTGGACCGCCGTGGCCGCGGGCGAGCCGGCGATACGCGCGCGGCTGGCGGCGCTCGAGGCCGGGGGTGTGCGCCTCGCCGTGGTCGATGCGATCAGCGATGCCGACCTGCATGCGATCGCCGCCGCCTGCGCCGATCATCCTCTGATCACCGCCGGCTCCGGCGTCGCCATCGGCCTGCCTGAGAATTTCCGCCGCGCGGGCCTGTTGTCGCCGCGCGCGGACGCGGCCGAATTGCCGCGCGTGCCGGGACTGGCCGCAGTGATCTCGGGCTCGTGCTCGCAAGCCACCAACGGCCAGGTCGCGCACTGGATTGAATCAGGGCGCCCGGCGATCCGCATTGATCCGATCGAAATCGCCCGCGGCACGGATGTCGCCGCAGCGGCGTTGCTGCAGGCCGGCTCCGTGCTGGCCTTCGCACCGGTGCTGTTCTACGCCACGGCCACACCCGAAGACGTCAAATCAGCTCAGGCCAAGCTTGGCGTGGCAGAAGCCGGTGCCTTGGTGGAGCAGGCGCTGGCGGCCATAGCGCAGGGCCTGATCGCGCGTGGCGTGACGCGGCTGGTGGTGGCGGGCGGAGAGACTGCGGGCGCGGTGGTGCAGGCGCTGGGGGTTGCGGCGCTGAAGATTGGGCCGCAGATCGATCCGGGCGTGCCCTGGACCGCGACCCAGGGGGCGCATCCGATCCTGCTCGCGCTCAAATCGGGCAACTTCGGCAGCCGCGATTTTTTTGTCAAGTCGCTGGCCTTACTGGAAACCTAAGGTGAAAGAGCAGGCGCTGCGCGAACAAATCTGCGAGCTGGGCCGCTCGATGTTCGAGCGCGGCTTAACCCACGGCAGCACCGGCAACATCAGCGCCCGCTGCGACGACGGCTGGCTGCTCACGCCCACTGGATCCAGCCTGGGCAAGCTCGATCCGGCGCGCCTGTCGAAGCTCGACTGGCAGGGCAAACTCATTTCGGGCGATCAGCCGTCGAAGGAAAACTTCCTGCACCTGGCGATGTACGAGGAGCGCGAGCGCAACCGCGCAGTGATCCACCTGCACGCGACACACTCGGTTGCGGTGTCGGTGCTGCAGGAGGTGGACCCCGCCGACGTGCTGCCGCCGCTCACCGCCTATTACCTGATGCGCATCGGCAGCCTGCCGCTGGTGCCCTATTTCGCGCCGGGAGACATGCAGCTGGCGCAGGCGGTGCGCGGCCTTGCCGGCAGGCACCATGCGATGCTGCTCGCCAACCACGGTCCGGTGGTCGCGGGTACCAGTCTGGCGGCGGCCGCCGATGCAGTGGAGGAGCTCGAAGCCACGGCGCGGGTGTACCTGTTGCTGCAGGGGCTGCGCCCGCGTACGCTCACACCGGAACAGGTCGCCGATATCCGCCGGCGTTATCCCGCCGGCTGAATTCATTGATTGTTGAAAGGTACCAGCGCCATGCCCAGATTCGCCGCCAACCTGTCGATGATGTATCAGGAGCACGCGTTCCTCGATCGCTTCGGCGCCGCCGCAAAAGACGGATTCAAGGGCATCGAATTCCTGTTTCCCTACGCGCACCCGGCGGCGGATATCCGCGCGCGCCTGACCGAGCATGGCCTCGCCCAGGCCCTGTTCAACGGACCCCCGGGCGACTGGGACGCGGGCGAGCGCGGCCTCGCCTCGCTGCCCGGCCGTGAAACCGAATTCAAGCAGGGCGTCGCGAGCGCGCTGGAGTATGCGCGCGTGCTCGGCAACGCGCGCGTGCACCTGATGGCCGGCCTGATCCGGCCGGGCGAGGAACGCGCGCGCCAGCGCGAAACCTACGTGCGCAATCTGGCCTATGCGGCGAAGGAGGCCGCCTCTGCGGGTGTCACCGTCGTGATCGAACCGATCAACACGCGCGATATTCCGGGTTTTTTCCTGAACCGCCAGGACGAGGCGCACGCCATCTGCGCCGAAGTCGGCGCGCCCAACCTCAAGGTGCAGATGGATTTTTATCACTGCCAGATCGTCGAGGGCGACCTCGCGATGAAGCTGCGCAAATACATCGCCGGCGTCGGCCATATCCAGATCGCGGGCGTGCCCGAGCGCCAGGAGCCCGACCTGGGGGAGATCAACTATGCCTACCTGTTCCGGCTGATGGACGAGCTCGGCTATGCCGGCTGGGTCGGCTGCGAGTACCGGCCGAAAGGCGGGACCAGCGCCGGGCTGGGCTGGCTGAGGCCCTGGCTGTGAGCGTGCGGCCATGAACGCGCTTGCGCCGGACAAGCCCGGCGGGAAAGGCACGGACAGCCTGCTGCGCATGGTCGCCGACAGCGTACCGGCGCTGATCGCGTATTACGAGCCGAAGAACCTGCGTTGCGTGTTCGCCAACAAGTCCTATGCCGAAGCGAACGGCTGGACGGTGGACTCGATCATCGGCAAGACCGTGCGCGAAGCCATCGGCGAAGCGGCGTGGCGCGTGATCGAGCCGCAGGTCGAGCGCGTGCTCAAGGGGGAGAAGGTCGAGTACATCCGCCCCCTGACGCTGCCCAATGGCGAAGAGCGCGTTGTCGAGGTCCACCTGATCCCGCATTTCGACGAACAGGCGCAAATGCTGGGCGCGTTCGTGCTGATTACCGACATCACCCGGCACCAGCTCGCCGAGCGGTCGATCCGCGACAGCGAGGAGCGCATGCGCAAATTCGCCGCCGCGACCAACGAAGGGATCTTCTTCCACAAGAACGGCATCCTTACCGATGTCAACGAGGCGCTGCTCGCGATCACCGGCTATGCGCGCGAGGAGATGATCGGGCACAGCACGCTGGAGTTCGTGGCGCCGCAGTGGCGGCAGACGGCGGCCGATTACATGCGCGAGGGGGGCGAATATCCCTACGAGGCCGAAGTAGCGCACAAGAAGGGTCACAACATCACGGTCGAGCTGGTGGGCAAGACAGTTTTACTCAACGGCGAGACGCACCGGCTGGGGGCGCTGCGCGACATCACCGCACGCAAGCACGCCGAGGCGCGCATCCAGTACCTGGCGCACCACGACATGCTCACCGGCCTGCCCAATCGCGCTTACCTGACCGAGCGGCTGACCACGATCCTGGCGCTGGCGCGGCGCCACGGCACATTGGTGGCGATCATGTTCATCGACCTGGACAACTTCAAGACGATCAACGATTCGCTCGGCCACCACGTAGGCGACGCCCTGCTCAAGCAGGTGGCCGCGCGCATCAAGGAAGTGCTGCGCGAGGCCGACATGGTGTCGCGGCTCGGCGGCGATGAGTTCCTGGTGATCCTCGCCGATTTCGCCGCGCCCGAGGATGCGGCCAAGGTCGCGGAAAAGCTGTTGCAGGTCATTTCCGCCCCGATCGCGCTCGAAGGCCGCGAGCTTTGCGCCAACGCCAGCATCGGCATCAGCGTGTTTCCGCGCGACGGCGACAATGCGGATGATCTGATCCGCCATGCCGACGCGGCGATGTACAGCGCCAAGGATCACGGCCGCGGCCACAGCCGCTTCTACACCGCCGGGCTCTCGGACGAGGGAGCCGAGACGCTGGCGCGCGAGTCCAGGCTGCGCGAGGCGCTGCAGCGCGGGGAATTCGTGCTGTTCTATCAACCGCAACTCAGCGTCGGCGATCTGCGCCTGGTCGGCATCGAAGCGCTGGTGCGCTGGCGCCACCCCGAGCGCGGTCTGATCGACCCGTCGGAATTCATCGAATTCGCCGAGACGCGCGGTCTGATCGACGAGATCGGCCACTACGTGCTGCGCGAAGCCTGCCGCCAGAACAAGGCGTGGCAGGCCGCCGGCCATGCCGCGCTGCCGATTTCCGTCAACGTGTCGGCGGTCCAGTTCCGTCGCGGCGATTTGGTGGCCGGGGTAAAGCGCGTGCTGGAAGACACCGGGCTGGAAGGCCGCTATCTGGAACTCGAACTCACCGAGAGCCTGCTGATGGACACCGAAATCGTCGGCACTGCGCTCGCAGGACTGCGCGCGCTCGGCGTCAAGATCACGATCGACGATTTCGGCACCGGCTATTCGTCGCTCGCCTATCTGAAACGCTATCCGATCGACAAGCTCAAGATCGACCGTTCCTTCATCGACGATCTGGGCACCGATGCCGATGACCGCGCCATCGCCGTCGCCATCATCAATCTGGCGAAAACCCTGAAGCTGACGGCGCTGGCCGAAGGCGTGGAACGGCCGGAACAACTCGAGTTCCTGCGCGTGCACGGCTGCGACGAATTCCAGGGCTATCTGGCCGGCAACCCGGTTGCCGCAGAAGAGTTCAGCGCGTTCTCGCGCAGCTGAGCACCAGCGCGCCGATATTCTTGCATTGCGTTCACTTTCCCTTGAACACGGGTTTGCGCTTTTCGTTGAAAGCCTTGATGCCTTCGTAGCGGTCCTCGGTTTCCACCAGGTGGTTGTAGGCCTCGACCTCGAAACGGTAGGCGGTCTTGAGTTCCATCTGCATGCCGTAGCGCACCGATTTCTTCACCTGGCGGATGGACAGCGGCGCGTTGCCGGCGACGGTGCGCGCGGTCTCCAGCACGCGCGGCATCAGTTCGCCCGGCTCGCACACTTCGTTGAGCACGCCCCAGGCCAGCGCCTGCTGCGCGCTGAACGGGCGGCCGGTCATGATGATTTCCTTGGCGCGGCGCTCGCCCACTGCGCGCGGCAGGTTCTGCGTGCCGCCGGCGCCGGGCATGATGCCCAGGGTGACTTCGGTCAGCGCGAAGCGCGCGGTTTTCACGGCATAGGCGAAGTCGCAGGAGAGCACGGCTTCGAAACCGCCGGCATAGGCGTGGCCGTTGACCGCCGCGATCAGCGGCAGGGGCAGGTCGGCCATCGCCCAATAATGGCGCTCGAACAGTTCGTGCTGGTGCCGCCATTGCTCGCGCGTCATGCCGTTGCGCTCCTTCAGGTCGGCGCCGGCGCAGAACACCTTGTCGCCGGCGCCGGTGAGCACCACGCAGCGCACATCCCGGGCGTCTTCGGTCAGGCGCGTCCACAAGTCGAGAAATTCGCGGGCCATCTGGGTGTTGAGCGCATTCGCGATCTCGGGCCGGTTGAGGGTCACCAGCAGCACGTGCGGCTCAGGCGTCCCGGTCTTGAGGGTTTGGTAATCCGGCAGGTCCATGTGTCTATGACTCCCTGGTTTTCAAAGTCTGCCCGCCCGGCTTGGGCGGGCGGTTGCGGAGGCGCGTTGGTGCATCAACGCGCGCGACCGTGAAGGAAGCGCTCGCTCCAGTGCGCGTAGTCGGCATCGCGGCTGAGTCGCTGCATCAGCTGCGCCGGCGCGATATGCGCAAGCCCGGCCGGCGGCGTGCCCGCGCGCGCTTCGATCATGCCGGGAAAGGCCGCGGCTGGGCGATGCCGAAGCCCTGGACATAGTCGACTCCGACCGTGCGCAGCCGCGCGAGGCTGTCGTCGCTCTCCACCATTTCGGCGATGGTGCGCAGCCCGATGACCTTGCTCACGCGCTGGATCGCGCGCACCTTGGCCAGCGCCTCCGGCACGCGCAGGATCTGCAGAATAATGCTGCCGTCGATCTTGAGGAAATCCAGCGGCAGCTGCTTGACGTGCTCAAAGCCGATGCCCGCGCGGCCGAAACCGTCGAGCGTGAAGCGGCATCCCAGCGGCCTGAGTTCGCTCGCAAAGCGCACCGCATCGGGCAGGCAGGCGATCGCATCGCTGTCGGCGATCTCAAAACACAGCGCCTGACCGCCGATCCCGCCTTGTTCGAGCGCGCGCGCAACGAACTTGGGGAACGAGGGGTCCTCGATGCTGGCGCGCGCGAGGTTGATGCACAGCACCAGCGCTGCGGCCGCGTCCGCGGCGGGGCCGGCAGCTGCGCACGCGGCGATGGCCTTTTTCACGACGAAACGGTCGATGTCGGACATCATGTTGAACCGCTCCGCAATCGGCAGGAACGTGCCCGGGGGCACCATGTTCTGTTCCTCGTCGCGCATGCGGATGAGCAATTCGTGCATGGTCCTGAACGGCGCATCCGGGCCCAGCGCGACGATGTCCTGCGCGTACAGATTGAAGCCGTCGTTCTGTATCGCCTCGCGGATGCGCTCGCGCGGATTGCCCCAGCCGCTGAGTTCCTCGGTGAGCGATTTGAGGTACACGGAATTGCCGCTCCCGTCGGCGATCATGAGTTGACTATCGGCCTGCTCGGTCTCGTCCGCCGCCGCTCGATCGGTGGGCTCCGGCGCGCCGTCGGCCCATGACCGCGGCTCCTTGATCAGCAGCAGCGTGCCGCAGACCTGGCCGGAGGCGTCGCGCTGCGGCAGAAAGTCCACCACCACGCGCTGCTCCACGCCGGTGTGCCGTGGAAGCGACAACTCGGCCCGCCCGACCCGTCCGTCCATGGCATCGAGCAGTCGCGTGCGCAGCGCCTCGGCGCCGCGCGGCGGCAGCGCTTCCTGGAGGGCAAGCCCGTCTATGCGCCCTGAGGGCATGCCGGCCCAGGCGGCAAAACGCCTGGTATGGAAGCCGCAATGCCGGTCGCGATCGACGAAGACGGCAATCTCCTCCAAATGGAG
>Ga0156177_1189_pt2 | contig 17043 bp, 8 predicted proteins | sample RifCSPlowO2_12_FD_107830 | JGI IMG/M metagenome (GOLD analysis project Ga0156177, IMG submission 107830) | Betaproteobacteria bacterium RIFCSPLOWO2_12_FULL_64_23
TATTGGCAAAATCGAAACCCGGCGGGAGGCTCGCCGGCCCGTTGCGCACGCAGACTACCGCGCCAACGCCGTCTCGCTTGATTTCGATTTTCACCACAGCCTGCTCGGCCGAAGCATCGAGGTGCTTGACCGCGTTGGATACCAGCTCGTTCAGGATCAGCGCGACCGGCACGGTCTCCTCGGCATTCAGCTCGATCGCAACGAATCCCTGCGGCAGCGCGAATTCCAGCGGCACGCGCGAGATCACTTGCACGGTCTCGACGATGCTGCGCACGACGTTGCACAGGTTGAGTTCGCGGCCGCCAAATTCGCTTTGCAGCCCGTGCACCGTGGCGAGCGCGTTCAGCTGCCCGAGCACCTCTGCGATCGCCGGTTCGAGCGCGGGATTGGCCGCCGCAGGACGCTCCAGCAGGCCGGCGACGCCCTGCAGGTGGTTCTTGATGCGGTGGTGCACCTCGCGCACCAAGGCGTCGCGCTGGATGCGTCGCTGTTCGGCGCGGCGAAGCTCTGCCTCCCTTTCCTTGCCGACGTCCTCGATTATCGCGACCCGGCCGGTGACGGCGCCCTGCTCGTCGCGCAGGGCCGCACAGGTCAACCGCGCCCAGAACACCTCGCCGTTCCTGCGCACATAACGCTTGTCGATCACAAATTCGGCATGATTCCCGGCGTCCCAGCTCGCCACGGCCCGCTGCCACTTGGTTCGATCGCCGGAATGCGTGAGATCGAACGCAGTCAGTTGCGCGAGCTCTGCGGCGCTATAACCGGTCATGCGTTCCCAGGCGGGATTGGCCATGGAAAAACGCCCGTCGGGTCCGACTACTGCAACCCCCAGCGGGACACGCTCGAATATGCTGTGGCAACGCGCTTCGCTCTCAAATATGGCCTGCTCCAGGCGCCTGCGCTCGGTAATATCCTGCAGCGTGCCTGCCATCCGGGTCGCAACGCCGTTTGAACTGGCGACCACGTTGCCCCTGGCGTGGATGAAACGCGGCGTTCCATCCGCATGCATGATCCGGAATTGAATATCGAAGGGCACGCCGTCGGCAATCGAACTCTGAACCGTGCGTCGGACCCGTTCCGCGTCTTCCGCACTGAGCTTGCCGAGGAAGGCGGCATACGCAAGCGGCGGATCGTCGAGCGCCATGCCGAATATCCTGTGCATTTGCGGCGACCACCACACTGCATCCTGTTCAACATCCCACTCCCAGTATCCGATTTGTGCAATGCGCTGCGCTTCGGCCAGCCGCGCCTCGGATCGATCCAAAAGCGCACGCAGCCGCTCGATTTCGCCGCTCGAATTGGAATCGGTTTGTGACATGGCGACACCGGCTGTTTGATTCAAAGACGCACGCTTTGCATGCTAGTCGCAAATCCGGTCATGGTCAAAACGGGACTTGTGCCTGGTGTGCGTCGGTTTTGCAAGAGGACTGTTAGGGCCTGTTGACATTCATCGCATGAGACGCGTTGCCTCCAAATGCGGATGACTGCAAGGCGCGCGACGCCCCGAAGGTCTCGATCCCCCTTGAGGGGAAAGTCCCCTTGGGGGACGAAGCCAAGGGTGGTTCCCTTGGCGAGGAGCGCAACGCCGCAGGCGCCGCATTTAGAGGCAACCCGAAGGGACGGGGGATAATTTGGGACGCCGCGCGGCGTTGCTCGTCGCTTGTTTGGAATGACCAAACGGCACTCCTCGCGCCTTGCGCTGCATCCCAAATTACCCCCGTCGCGCTCATGTGCTGAATGTCAACAGGCCCTAATGAACCATATTTGGCCCTTGTTGTTCGGCCTCATGGGAAGTCATCACCGCAGCGGCCAAGGCCGATCCCGATGCACAGCCGGTTACACCGAAGCAGTTGAAATCCATGGTCCCGATGCGCGCGTTGCGCGGGCGGCCCAAGTCCGCGAGCACGAAGCAACTCGTATCAGTACGCTATAGCCCGGAAGTCTTGGCGTACTTCAAGTCCACCGGCTGATGCGGGCCTGCGGCCCAACGCCATACTCGCTTGCCTAGCTTCGCGCCGCCCTCGCGGATGCGGCGGCCGCATGCGCCAATCTGACTGCTTCTGCCGCTGCTTCGCTTGCCCGTTTTGCCGCTGCCGCCGCTTCCGCTGAAGCCTGTATCGAAGTTTCCTCTGCGTAGTGTGCCGCCGCCCCCGCGGCGGCTGCCGCTGCCGCCGCTGCCGATACTGCCGCTTCCGATGCCGCTTCCGCGGCGGCCTTCGCCGCCTCGGCTGCCGCATCTGCTGCCATGATCACCGCCTCGGACGCCGCTTCCCTTGCCGCCGACGCAGCATTCCGGGCCGCAAGGGCAGCTTTCTCGGCCGCTGTCGCTGCGCGTATTGCGGCTTCCTTTGAATGGGCCATCAATCCCTTCAGCGATGCAAGCGCTTCGCTGTATCGCTTGTTGACGATCATATAACCTTGCCGCAAATTCGCAACTTCGCTCGACAGCTCGGCCAACCTTGCATAGATTTTTTCTGTCTCTTCGTTCATGTTGTTCTTCTTCGCATCGGCATCAACGGCGGACGGATCCAACTCCAAGGCCGGCGACGGGCGAACTCGCGTGCGGGGCTTCAGGCATGAAACGCGAATTTTCCCTCGCGGAACAGCTTGAGACAGGCATCGGCGACCGCCGGATCGTAGACGCTGCCGCGACCGCGCTCGATCTCCTTCAGCGCGACATCCATGCCCAGCGCCGCGCGATACGGGCGGTGCGAGGCCATCGCCTCCACCACGTCCGCCACGGTCATGATGCGCGATTCGAGCAGGATCTGCCCGCCCTTCAGCCCCTGCGGATAGCCCGAGCCGTCCAGCTTCTCGTGATGCTGGCGCACCATGTCGGCAATGGGCCAGGGGAAATCCACGTCCTTCAGAATGTCATAGCCGGCCTGCGGGTGGACCTTGATCAGCATGAACTCGATGTCGGTGAGCTTGCCGGGCTTGGCGAGAATTTCCGCGGGAACGTTGATTTTTCCCAGATCGTGAATGGAGGCGGCAAGGTGGATGCCGCGGATTTTATCCTCCGTCAGGCCCAACTCCCGCGCAATGGCCGTCGCCAGCTCGGCGACGCGGCGTTGGTGGCCTGCGGTATAGGGGTCACGCGCCTCCAAGGTGTCGGCGATGACATGGATGGACTGCTCCAGGGTTTTCTGCAGGATCTCCGCATGATGCGCGTGCGCGTGCGCGATGCGGTCGCGCTCGGCCCGCGTGCGCAGGGTGACGATGCCGTAGGCGAGGTCGTTGGCCAATTCCGTGAGCAGCCGGGTTTCCTCCGCATCAAAGGCATTCGGCTCGCGCGCGTAAATGCACAGGGCGCCGATGATTCCTGCGCCATCCGCCAAAGGCAGCGCGAGATTGGAGGCGTAGCCGCGCTGCGCCGCGGCGTCCTTCCAGTTGGCAAAGGCCGGGTCGGACGCAATGTCGCGCGCGAGTTCCGGCTTTCCGCTGCGGATGGCGCGGGAGATGGGCCTCTGGCCCGCTTCGGTATCGGCCCAGGTCTGGATGCCCTCGGCGATGTAGCCCTCTTCCATGCCCGCCCACGCCATGGGTTTGATGCGCTTTTCCGCATCGTCCTGGACATAACCGACCCCTGCCATGCGGTAGCCGCCGATTTCCACGATGATGCGCGTGGCACTCTGCAGCAGTTCCTCCTCGCTCGCTGCCCGCACCAGCGCCTCGTTGCCCGCCGACAGCGTCCTCAGCGCCCGGTGGGCACGGTCCAGCGCCGCTTCGGCTGCCTTGCGCCTGGTGATGTCGCTGAAGCTCACCACTGCCCCGACCAAGGCGCCGCTTTCGTCGCGGATAGGCGTGCTGACATATTCGACCGGAAAACTCGTGCCGTCCTTTCTCCAGAACACCTCGTCCGTCGCGCGATGGACGGCGCCATCCCGGTAGGCCGCGTAAATGGGGCATTCGTCGTGCGGATAGGGCGTTCCGTCGGCCTTCGAATGATGATGCAGGGCATGGGTGAACTGGCCGACAAACTCCTCCGGCGTCAATTGCAGCATGGCCGCGCCCGCCGGGTTGATGAAAGTGGCACGACCTTCCACATCCACACCGCAGATGCCGTTACCGGCCGAGTTCAGGATCAGCGCGTTCTGTTCCTGCAGTCGCCTCATCGCCGCGGCCGCCTCCTTCCACACCGTTATGTCGCGCGAGGAAATGGCAATGCCCTCGTCCACCCGCACCACCTGCTGGCGCAGCCACTTCGCCTTGATTTGCGGTATATCGATGGGAAATTCTTCCTCCAGCGGCGTGCCCGTGGTCGCCACCGCGACGTACTTGTCGAAGAAGCCCCGGCTGCGGCTGAGCGGAATCAGCTCGCACAGCTTCTGCCCGATGACCTGCCCGCGCGTCATGCCCAGCAACTGCTCCGCCGGCGGGTTGAGATCGGTAAACTCGAAGTCGAGGATTTCGCCGTCTTCGCCCTGCACCCGCTTCATGATGACCAGGGCATCGATGCTGGCCCGAGCCGCCGCCCCGAAACGCGCCTCGGCTGTTGCCAGGGCGGACCGGGTGCGGACATATTCGGCTTGGGTGCGCTGGTTGGCGATGCCGAAGGCCAGGTCGTCCGCCGTCTCGCTCAGGATTTCGACCACTTCTTCGTCGAAGGCATCCGGGTCGGTGGAGCAGACGCACAGCGCGCCGATGACGTCGCCGCGCACCCGCAGCGGCAGGGCCAGCGAGGCGGCAACGCCATGACGCTGCACCCGTTCCCGCCAAGGGGCGTAGGCCGGATCGGTCTTGATGTCGTTCGATGCGACGCGAATGCCCAGGCGTATCGCCGTGCCGGCAGGCACGCGGCCCGACTCGGTTTCGTCCCAGGTGATGTTCAAGGAATCAAAAAAATCCCGTTCCACGCCCCAGGCGGCGACCGTGCGCACGTTCTTCTCCGGGTCGTGCTCGGCATAGCCCACCCAGGCCATGCGGTAGCCGCCGGCCTCGACGATCGCGCGGCACATGTCCTCGATCAATGATGGTTCATCCTTTGCACCCAGCAAAGCGCGATTACCGGCGGACAGGACCCGCAGCGCGTGGTTGACCCGGTCCAGCTGCTGCTCCCTGGATTGAATCCCCTCGGCCATGTCGTCGAAGGAGCGCGCCAGTTGTCCCAACTCGTCATCGGCGTAATCCAGTCCGGTGCGGGCGGCGAGATCCCCTTGGTCGATGCGTCGTGCGGCGCCGGAAAGCGCGGAAACGGGGCGCAGGAACCAGCGCCTGCCGCTCACCCATAGCACCCAAAAAATCGCCAGCAGCGAGGTCAAGGAAATCATTATGTAAGTCGCCGATTCACGCTCCGCCGGCCCGGTAACCACGTCCTTGGGAATACCGATCCAGAGGTATACGCGGCCCTGGATCGTGTCCATCAGCGGGGTGAAGGCGAAAACACGCCGCGTCCCGGCCGGGTCCGATTCTTCCGCGACCCCTTCGCCTTGCGCGCTCATCAACTCGAACAAAGGAAGCTCGGCGACAGACATCGCCGTCCACCCTCCCTCGTCGGGATAGCGCGCGAGTACCGTGCCCCGGCTATCGACCACGAGCAGGGTGGAGCCCGCGGGAAGCCGGGTCTCGGCCAGTTGCCGCTTCAGCCAGGACAGGTCGAGCGCCACAAACAGAACGCCGCGCGCCTGCCCCGCCTCGTCCCATAGGCCTCTGGCAAAAACCATGGCCGGCGTGCCGGTCGAGCGACCCACCAATGCACCGCCGATAATCAGCTCGCGCGTTTTGAGTGCCCGCTGGAAATAAGGGCGGTCGGCCACGTTGATGGCGGAGCGCATCGGCACGGCCATGCATTCAATGTCGCCATTCGTTTTCGCGAAGCCGATATTGAAGAACAATGCTTCCGTTTTTTCCCACTGCGCGAGGACGCGCGAACACTCTTCAGGGGACCGGTCCCCGTGCCATTGGGGGAGCCGCGTCAAGCTGAGCAGGAGCTGATCGGCGCGCCTGACAATACCGCGCTGCTCGGCCGCAACATGCATCGCGGATAGCGCGACTTTTTCTTTAGCGGCGCGTATATCCTTCTCGCGCTGCCCCAGAGTGTGCCAGGCGAGCATGCCCAGCATTACCGCGAGAGCAGCGAGAAACAGCAACAGCAGGCGGCCGCGCAGGCCGACGGCGAAAGCGGGTGTCACGTCGCCCGGCCGTTCGCGAACAGCTTCCGAAAGTGTTGCGCGCAACAGCGGAGCAGAGTCATATTTGCAAGCCCGGCAAGAAGACGAGTGGATATTCGCAGCAACTCGCGACAAGCGCCGGGCATGCCGAGCGCATCGCCTCAAGCCTTCCGCGAGATAGGGATCTTTCCTGGTTCACATGATGAATAATGGACTTTCGGCAATCTGCGGCATTGATCTGTGTCAAACGCGCATTATGCCTGAGATAACGCGGAGCCCGGCTTGGAACCGCATGGCGCCGGACAAGGGCATGCTCGCTGAAAGTGATCTCGACCGCTATCTGCGCGGATGAACCCGCGCCAGCGGGGACAGCAGGCGTTGTACTCTCGCCCCGGTCAAATAAATTGGTTCTTCAGCACGGTTTCGCCGCGCCACAGGCGCGCGAGGTTCTCCAGCAGCAGGTCGATGACGTTGTCTTCGTAGCGGCGCGTCTCGCCGGCGGTGTGCGGCGTGATCAGCACGTTGGGCACGCTCCACAGCCCCGAAGTCGCGGGCAGCGGCTCCTCCCACACGCAATCGAGCGCGGCGCCGGCGATGCGCCCTGCCTGCAGCGCCTCGATCAGCGCGGGCTCGTTGACCACCTTGCCGCGCGCGACGTTGATGAGGCAGGCCGAGGGCTTCATTGCCGCGAGCGCGTTCGCGTCGATCAGGTTTTCCGTCTGCGGCGTGAGCGGGCAGGTGAGCGCGACGAAATCGGCCTCGGGCAGCACGCCGAGCAGGCCGTCCCGCCCTACCACCGTGTCCGCCGCGCCGGCGCCTCTGGCCGGATCGCGCCTGGTGGCGATTACGCGCATGTCGAAGGCCTTGGCGAGCGTGGCGAGGCGCGAGCCGATGCGGCCCATGCCGGCGATCACCAGCGTCTTGCCGCCGAGTTCGTCCTCGCGCTTGGCGATGTCGCCGATCATGCCGCGCCACTTCTTCGCCGTCTGGTTGTCGCGCGCCTGCGGAATCTGCCGCGCGAGGGCGAGGATCAAGGCGATGGCATGCTCGGCCACCGCGCGCTCATTCGCACCTTGCGCGCTGGCGGCGCGTATGCCGGCCGCCGCGAGCGCATCGCGCGAGTACTGGTCGACGCCGGCGCTGATCGACTGGATGAAGGCGAGCCTGGGCGCCAGCGCGATCAGCTCGTTGCGCCACAGGCCGGAGCACAGCAGCACGTCGGCTTGCGCGATGCGCGCCTTCAGGTCGTCCAGGCTGCGCACCTCGAACGATTTCATGCCGGTATCGCGCAGGGCGAAGCGCTCGCCCATGCGGTAGGCGACGTGGGCGAAACAGATGGTCAGATTGTCTTTGGCCGGGAGGGGACGCGCGCTCATGGGGACCGCCTGTCAGTTCAGCCAATGGCATTGCTGGTGATGCGCAAGGGCGTTCCTTTTCAAAATGGGACTTTGCGGGAAGGCGAGGCCCGGTACTCAAAGCCGGTTCAATTCCACAATGCCATCGACAAACTCCTTGATGGCCAGGCTGGCGTTTTCGTCGATGGACGTGAATTCGACGCGGCATTCACAACTGTCGTCCACGGGAGAAACGCGCAATACCTTGGCGTAAATGGCAGACAGATCGGGGCCCAGCAACGACATGGACAGCGCAATTTTTATGTCGCTAAACGGCTCGATCGGTACGGGGCTCACAACGTACATGCCGCCATAACTGATGTCGACGACCCTTCCACGATATTCCTGCTGCAACACGAATTTGTCCTTCAGCAGCTGAAACGCCAATGGCATGTCCACCTCGACGCGCGGGCTGTTGCGCAGTTCCCGCGGTGGCGCGGTCAATGGGCGGGGCCTGGTGACTGACAGCAGTTCGTACATGCGCACGGAGCCCTTCTTGCCCTTGACTTTTACTTCGTTGACGTCACCCGTTTCGATGAAGTCCCGGGCCAGCAAGTAGGTGTTTTCACCAAGCAGAATCTGCCCGCGCAGGCTGTGGGCCTCGACCCGCGACGCAAGGTTGACCTGGTCCCCGATGACGGTGTATTCGCTGTGCAGGGCCGAGCCCAGGTGCCCGGCCACGACTTCTCCCGTGTTGATGCCGATACCCATGTACAGCGGCACCATGCCGTAGGCCTTGTTTTGCTCGTTGATGTCGTGCATCGCCATTTGCATTTCAATGGCGCAGGCCAGTGCCGCCTCGATGTCGTCGTCGCGTACAATCGGCGCCCCAAACAGGGCCATGATCGCGTCACCCATGAATTTGTCGATGGTACCGCCGTGCCGGATGATGATTTCACTCATGCGTTCGAAGTAACGGTTCAGCACTTCCACCATTTCCAGGGTGGTGTATTTTTCTGTCACTGAGGTAAAACCGCGCAAGTCCGATAAAAGAATGGTGACGCGCCGGCTGTCCCGGCCCTGGGTATTGACCATGGCTTTGTCAATCGTCCGGCCAATCCGCACCCGCAGGTCGGCCTGGCTTGCATCAGACGCCGAAAACTGCTGCCGTGCATTGAACAGCGCAAGCAATTGTTCGATGAGTTGCGTTTTGTCGAATTCCTGCATGGCTACCGCTGACGGGTTGGGCAATGCCGCAGAATAGCAGCAACGCGGTGTTTTGTCGGGCCGCCGTGATCTGCCGCGTTGCCCAGCAACTCGGCAAAGCCCTGATGCGCCGGTCGGGTGACACCGGGTCCATGGCAGGCGTTGAGCGACGGCTCCCCGGCCAGGGCCCGAGCCGAGGTGACCCAATACGGATGGCGGAAAAAATTCTACGGCCGGCGCGCTGGCTTCAGCCTGCTGCCGGGTTTTGCCGGTGCAGCCGCACGGCGCGCGGGCGCAACGCCGCTCCTGGTCTGCCGGGCTCCCGCGCGCTGCCGCGCTTTCCCGGTACCCGCAGGTTGAAACGAGGGAATCAGGTGTTTCTTGCCGTTGCCGATGAGATCGGCGCGGCCCATGCGGGTCAGCGCCTCACGCAGCAGCGGCCAGTTCTCCGGGTCGTGATAGCGCAGGAACGCTTTGTGCAGGCGGCGCTGGCGCCCGCTCTTGACCACGCTCACTTCTTCCGATGCGGCCGACACCTTGTGCAGCGGGTTCTTGCCCGTGCGGTACATGGTGGTCGCCAGCGCCAGCGGCGTCGGCAGGAAGGTTTGCACCTGGTCCAGACGGAAACCGTTGTGCTTGAGCCAGAGCGCCAGCGCCAGCATGTCGGCGTCGGAAGTGCCCGGGTGGGCCGCGATGAAATAGGGGATCAGGTACTGTTCCTTGCCCGCCTCGCGCGAGAACTTGTCGAACAGCGCCTTGAACTTGTCGTAGCTGCCGACCCCGGGCTTCATCATTTTCGCGAGCGGCCCTTCCTCGATGTGCTCGGGGGCGATCTTCAGGTAGCCGCCGACGTGGTGGGTGGCGAGTTCCTTCACGTATTCGGGCGAGCGCACCGCCAGGTCGTAGCGCAGGCCCGAGGCGACCAGCACTTTCTTGATGCCGGGCAACGCGCGCGCCCTGCGGTACAGGCCGATGAGCGGCGCGTGGTCGGTGTTGAGGTTGTCGCAGATGCCGGGATAGACGCAGGACAGGCGCCGGCACGAGGACTCGATTTTCGGGTCCTTGCATGCCATGCGATACATATTTGCGGTTGGTCCGCCCACGTCGGAAATGACCCCGGTGAAACCCGGCGTCTTGTCGCGGATTTCCTCGATCTCGCGCAGGACGGATGCTTCCGAGCGGCTCTGGATGATGCGCCCCTCGTGTTCCGTGATGGAGCAGAAGGTGCAGCCGCCGAAGCAGCCGCGCATGATGTTCACCGAGAAACGGATCATTTCCCACGCCGGGATTTTCGCGTTGCCGTAGGCCGGATGCGGCGCGCGCGCGTAGGGCAGGCCGTAGACATGGTCCATTTCGGCCGTGCTGAGCGGCAGCGGCGGCGGATTGAGCCAGACATCGCGGTCTGCGTGCCCCTGCACCAGCGCGCGCGCATTGCCGGGATTGGATTCGAGGTGGAAGGTGCGCGAAGCGTGGGCATCGAGCACCGGGTCTTGTTTCACCTGCTCGTAGGACGGCAGCCGGATCACCGTCTGCGCGCGGGCGAGTTTTTTCGCCGCGAGGCGCTCCTCGCGGCCGTGAAAACGAATCGGCTGTGCCCTCCCCCCCGGCCCCTCTCCCGTGGACGGGAGAGGGGAGGGTACGGTGTTCCCGCTCCCTGCGGGACCGGGAACAGCCGTCACGTGCGCGTACGGATCCGGACGCGCATGGAGCGCGCCCGGCGTATCGACCGTGGTCGAATCGGCTTCGCTCCAGCCTTCGGGCCGCCAGCCGCGCGGCACCATGAATGAGCTGCCGCGCAGATCGCGGATGGCCTTGATGTTTTCGCCCCTGGCCAGGCGGTGCGCGAGTTCCACCAGCGCGCGCTCGGCGTTGCCGAACAGCAGCATATCGGCCTTCGCATCGGGCAGGACCGAGCGGCGCATCTTGTCCGACCAGTAATCGTAATGCGCGATGCGGCGCAGGCTCGCCTCGATGCTGCCGATGACCAGCGGCGCATCGGGATAGGCTTCGCGGCAGCGCTGCGAGTAAACAGTCACCGCGTGGTCGGGGCGCTTGTCGGGCGCGCCGCCGGGCGTGTAGGCATCGGTGGAGCGGATTCTGCGATCGGCGGTGTAGCGGTTGACCATCGAATCCATGTTGCCGGCGGTAACGCCGAAGAACAGGTTCGGCTTGCCCAGCCGCCTGAAGTCCCCGGCCGAGTGCCAGTCGGGCTGGCTGATGATGCCGACGCGGAACCCCTGCGCTTCGAGCAGCCGCCCCACCAGCGCCATGCCGAAACTCGGATGATCGATGTATGCATCGCCGGTGACGATGATGATGTCGCAGGAATCCCAGCCGAGCGCGCGCATTTCGCCCCGGGACATCGGCAGGAACGGCGCAATGCCGAAGCGCTGCGCCCAGTGCTTGCGATAGGAAAAAATCGGTTTGATCTGCGCGTCCAAGCGCGTCGGCTCAACCGCGCCAGGCGCGCAGGCGCCGCATCAGCGCGTTGGTAGATGCGTCCATCCCGGCTTCGGCTGCAGCGGCGGCCGATTGGGCGAGGGTGCGCGCAATCTCCTTGCCCAGCTCCACGCCCCATTGGTCGAAGCTGTTGATGTTCCAGATGATGCCCTGCACGAACACCTTGTGTTCGTACAGCGCGAGCAATTGTCCCATGGTGTTCGGGTCTATCGTCTTGAACAGGATGGTGCTGGAGGGCCGGTTGCCGTCGAAGCGGCGCTGCGCCAGGCTCGCGTCCTTGCCCGCCATCAGCGCGGCCGCCTGCGCCAGCGCATTCTCGGCCGCGGCGCCGGTGGTCGCGACCGGCACCAGGAAATCGCAGGGCACGAGGTGCGTGCCCTGATGCAGCATCTGATGGAAGGCGTGCTGGCTGTTGGTGCCGACCGCGCCCCACACCACCGGCACGGTGGCGTAATCCACCGGCTGCCCGTCGCGATCCACGCTTTTGCCGTTCGATTCCATTTCCAGTTGCTGCAGATAGGCCGGCAGCTCGCGCAGGGCTTCGGCGTAGGGCAGCACGGCGTGCGACTCGGCGCCGAAAAAATTGGCGTACCAGATGCCGAGCAGCGCCAGCAGCACCGGCATGTTGGCTTCGAGCGGCGCACGGAGGAAATGTTCGTCCATCGCGCGCGCGCCCGCGAGCAGTTCTTCGAAGCGGTCCATGCCGATGGCGATGGCCACCGGCAGGCCCACGGTGGACCATACCGAATAACGCCCGCCGACCCAGTCCCACAGCGAAAAGCACAGCTCGGGTGCGATGCCGAACTCGGCCGCAGCTTTGACGTTTGCCGTGGCCGCGGCGAAATGTTTGCTTACCGCGGCTTCGCTATGCAACCCATCGATTAACCAGGCGCGGGCCAGTCTGGCGTTGGCGAGCGTTTCGCCGGTGGTGAAGGTCTTGGAGGCGACGATGAACAGCGTCGATTCCGGCTGCGCTTGCGACAGGACGCGCGCGAGATCGTCGGGATCGGCGTTGGCGACGAAATGGACAGCCTGTGCTGCGTCCGCATGGCGCCACAGCGCCTGCACCAGCATGCGCGGGCCGAGATCGGAGCCGCCGATGCCGATGTTGATCACCGTGCGCATCGGCTTGCCGCTGTGGCCCAACAGGCGCCCGCCGCGCACTGCGTCGCTGAAGGCGCGCATGCCTTGCCTCGCTTTGCGCACCAGGGGCATCACGTCGTTGCCGGCGGGGAACGCTTCCAGTGCGGAGCGCAGCGCCACATGCAGCACGGCGCGGTCCTCGCTCGCGTTGATGTGTTCGCCCGCGAACATGCGCGCGCGCCAGGCCTCGACCCCGGCCTGCCGCGCCAGATCGATGAGCAGCGCGAGCGTGGTGCCGATTACCCGGTGCTTGGAGTAATCGAGCAGCAGCGCGCCGGCTTCGAGCGAGAATTCCTGCGCGCGCTCAGGGGAGCGCGCAAACAGCTCGCGCATGTGCACCTGTGCGATTTCGGCCTGGTGCGCCTGCAGCGCTTTCCATGCCGGGCTCTGCCTCAGCTTGCCTGGTGTCGGTTGGTTCATGGCGTCGATTTGTCTTTTACATATAGGCGCAATTTCTCGGTGCGGTCGCCGGCGCGGTTGCCTTCCCAGATTTTTTTCCAGGATGCGCCCGGATTTGCTGCGGGCAGCCGGGCATTTTCCTGGATCAGCAGCAGGGCGCAGTCACGGCGGGCGCGGATTTCGGCGCGTTCGGTGACAATGCCCGCATGATAGTCCAAGGTGGCGCGCTGTGCCTCGCCCAGCCCGCGGCTGGCGATGCAGCCCGGATGCTTGGGCAGGCTCGACCGTAGCGAGTGCGCCACCGGACGGTAGCTCTTGCCGTAATCGATCCAGGGCAGCCACAGCAGCATCGCCAGCGCCCAGAACAGTGCGAGGCCGGCCGCCCAGAAGGTGACGCAGCGCTGCGACGCATTCTCGCTGCGCAATATGAGCACGATCCAGGCGAGCGTAATGGCGGCGGCGGCGATCAGCGGCAGCCAGGCAAAGTGCGAGACAAAGCCGGGCTCTATGCGTGCCGCGTTGGCCGCGATGCGCGGCGGAAAGCCCGTCTGCAGCGCCAGGTAGCCTAGCCAGATCAGGCCGCCGAGCAGGCTGAACGTCATGGCGCCGAACCAGGCGAGCGCGTTGGCCGCGCCGCGGCGCAGATCGCTCAATACCTGCGCACCCAGCAGCGCAAGCGGCAACAGCAGCGGCAGCAGCGGCAGTTCTCCCGGCGCACGCGCAAGCACGGCCAGGCCCAGCCCGGCGATCAGGGCGACCAGCGGCAGCACCACGCCGGCAGAGCCGGGCTTTCTGCGATACAGCCACAGCGCCCACAGCGCGATCGGCCATGTCGGCCAGGCGAACCAGGCGAGCGTGCCCAGCGCCTGCGTGGCTGCCGCCAGGCTGGGCGCCTGGGTCAGGGCAGCCAGACCGTCGTTGTTCAGCCAGGCAGCGAACAGCTCGGGCGAGCGCGCATACAGCAGCGCCGGCCAGGTCACGAGCCAGGGTGCAAGAATCAGCGCGCCGCAAACCAGGGCGAGCGCGGCGTTACGGCTGCGCCAATCCGGCACCAACAAAGGCGTCGCGACCAGGGCGAGGATGAACGGCAGGATGTGCACGAATCCAGTGGCAAGAAATGCGGCGCCCAGGCCGCAGCCCAAGGCGATGCCGGCAGCATACGGGCGCTTCACGACTTGCGCGGCGCCATAGTAGGCGCAGGCGAGGCCCGCGAGCAGCGCCGTCTCGCTGATGGCCTCGTGCGCATGTACCAGCAGGCCGGTGCTGCCCATGAATAAGAGCATGACGCCGTCACCACGGCGTTGACTGTCCTCGCCCCGGCTGTCGGTGTCGTATCTGTCCTTGCCGTGGAAGGCGCGTCCGGCCAGGCGCAGGAACGCGAGCGTCAAAGCGACGAAGGCGCCAGCGGCCAGGCGCACCGCGTCGTGCTGCGCGACGAGCCCGTCGAGCAGCCGGGCGAACGCCGCCGCGATCCAGTAGAACAGCGGGCCGTCGTTGGCGTAGTGCTCGCCCGCGAGCCGCGGCAGCAGCCAATCGCCGTGGCTGGCGAACTGGTGCGCGATGCCGATGCCGATGGCGTCGTCGTTTTTCCAGGGATCGTGGCCGATCAAGCCGGGCAGCAGCCAGATTGCGACCAGAATCAACAGGGGAATACGCGCCAGCGGCAGCGCGATGCGCAGGCCGGCCACTATTCGATCACCTTGAGCGTTTGCCCCGGCTTGGGCTCGCCCGCGGGATAGAGCGCGTTGATCAGGCGCAGAGTGCCCTCGGCATTGCGGCCCAGGGGCGAGCCCCGGGCGAGCTCGGCAAAGCGCGTATTGGCGTCGGCGGTGACGAGCTTGATCGAGAGCGGGCGGGCGAGCTTGCGTTCGGCCTCGCTTATCGCGTGAAACGACTTGACGCTGGTGCGCATGGCCTCCAGGTGCCTCGCCGCGAGCTCGGGCGAGCGCGCGCTGCCGGCGAAAAGGTAGGCGCGCTCGCCGAGATAGATCACCGCGAACAGGCGCCCGCGTGTATCCAGCACGGCAGCCTGCAGGCCGTTGATCGGTGAGATGTCGATGTCGCCCGCGTCGATGCGCAGGGCGCGGCGCAGGAGGTCCTGCGGCGGCGTCGCCGGTTTTTTCTGCGTTGTCATTTCGAGGCGCGCCTCTTCGCCCGGAGCGGTCATCACCAGCTTGTCGGGCAGGTTGGCCGCGCGCCAGGGTTGCGGCAGCCGCAGCGCCAGCCCGAGCTCAGCGTGATAGAACTGGCCGGCACGGATCACGCCCTGCTGTGCGTTGTCGCCGTACACCAGACCGGTGGTATGCGCGAGATAAGCGGCGCGGCCGTCGTCGCGCCTGCCGTCGCGGTAACGCGAGGCGTCCGCGATCACCTGCTTCAGCCGGGTGTCGTTGTCCGGGTGCGAGGCGAACAGGCCGTGGTAGGCGCGCGCCGCCCGGCCCTCCTGCTTCGCGGCCTCGGCGTCGAACAGTTCCTGGTTCTTGAGCGCGCCGATGACGCGGATCATGGCATGCGTATCGTAGCCCGCGCGCGACAGGTATTCGGCGCCCAGATGGTCGGCCTCGAGCTCGTGCTCGCGGCCGTAGCCCGAGAGCAAGGCATTGCCGAGCAGGCCGGTCAGGTTCTGCACTTCCTGGTTGCGCAGTCCCGGACTGAATATCGAGGCGATGGAAAGCGCGAGGTCGGCGCCCTGCGCCGCGCTTATCTGGCGCACGCTGTGGCGCGCGGTGACGTGGCCGATTTCGTGAGCCAGCACTGCGGCGAGCTCGGCCTCCGAGTTGAGAAAAGCGAAGATGCCGCGGCTGATGTAGACATGCCCGCCGGGCAGCGCGAAAGCGTTGACCTCGCTGCTGTCGATCACGGTGAAACTGTAGCTGAGCGTGTTGCGATGGCTTTGCCGCGCCAGCCGCTGGCCCACCTCGTCCACGTACTTGGCCAGCCCGTGCAGATCGTAGAGCGCGTATTGGCGCTTTGCCTCCTGGTCCGCCTGGCGGCCCAGAGTCAGTTCCTGCGCCTCGCTCATCATGACGAAGTCCTGCTTGCCGGTCACCGGATTTTGCGCGCAGGCGGCGAGCAGGAACAGCAGGGGCAGCGCAAGGAACACGGCTTTCAGGCGCGAATTCACGCCCTCATTTTACTCGGCGGGAAAACAAAAAAGGCAGCCGCAGCCGCCTTTTTACGGGCAAAGCGAAGCTCAGGCGGTCTTTTCGGCTGCCGCCGGTTTCTTCGCATACTTCTGGCGAAACTTCTCCACGCGGCCGGCGGTGTCGATGATTTTCTGCTTGCCGGTGTAGAACGGATGGCAGTTGGAGCACACCTCGACGTGCAGCGCCTTGCTCATGGTCGAGCGGGTCTTCCAAGTGTTGCCGCAGCTGCAGGTGACCTGGATTTCGTGATAGGCGGGGTGAATGTCTGTTTTCATGGTTTTTCCTTTGGCGCGGTCCGGGAATAGGAGCCGCGAAAGGCCGCAATTATCCCAGAAATCAATGCGCTAAGCAAGCGTTGCAGAGTTTCGATTTGGCGCGGACGAGAAGCCGTCCGCGCGGATCGCCGATTGAGCACGGATGAAAAAGCGCCATCCGCGCTCAATCGGCGATCTTGTAAAAACCCCACCCCAAACTGACCTAGTACGACGACAGATTGATTTCGAAACATGTCTGCCTTGCAGTTGTAGGAGCGAGCTTGCTCGCGAATTCGATGATTCGCGAGCAAGCTCGCTCCCACAGAGCAGTGCGTCGGAGGTATCGGTTACTCGCCACATTGTCTGGCAACTAAGATGTCGTCGTACCAGCTTTAATCCAGAACCATGTTTTCTGTACGGATGCGCTTTTCATCCGTATAGAAAACATGGTTGGCGCGCGCAGCGCGCAATGGCCGTTCGGCGCATCCGATTCCCAAGGCGCGGAAGATCTTGTTCTGAAGCGGCTTTATCCGCGACGCATTGAATCAAAGAAATCCGCATTATTTTTTGTGGCCCGGATCTTGTCCACCAGGAACTCCGCCGCTTCCAGGTCGTCCATCGGATACAGGAGCTTCCTCAGCACCCACACCTTGGACAGCACTTCCTTTGCGATCAGCAGCTCCTCGCGGCGCGTGCCCGAGCGGTTGACGTTGATCGCCGGGAAAATGCGCTTTTCGTACATGCGCCGGTCGAGGTGGATTTCCATGTTGCCGGTGCCCTTGAATTCCTCGTAGATCACGTCGTCCATGCGGCTGCCGGTGTCGATCAGCGCCGTGGCGAGGATGGTGAGCGAGCCGCCTTCCTCGACGTTGCGCGCGGCGCCGAAAAAGCGCTTCGGGCGCTGCAGTGCGTTGGCGTCGACGCCGCCGGTGAGCACCTTGCCCGAGGCCGGCACCACGGTGTTGTAGGCGCGTGCGAGGCGCGTGATCGA
>Ga0156177_1220_pt1 | contig 16895 bp, 13 predicted proteins | sample RifCSPlowO2_12_FD_107830 | JGI IMG/M metagenome (GOLD analysis project Ga0156177, IMG submission 107830) | Betaproteobacteria bacterium RIFCSPLOWO2_12_FULL_64_23
CAACCCGAAGGGACGGGGGATAATTTGGGACGCCGCGCGGCGTTGCTCGTCGCTTGTTTGGAATGACCAAACGGCACTCCTCGCGCCTTGTGCTGCATCCCAAATTACCCCCGTCGCGCTCATGTGCTGAATGTCAACAGGCCCTAGTACGACGAAACACTAATTTCGAAGCCTGTCGACCTCGCAGTTGTAGGAGCGAGCTTGCTCGCGAATCATCGAATTCGCGAGCAAGCTCGCTCCTACAAAGCCGCGTTTCGGAGAGGTCGGTTTCCCGCCAGATTGTTTCGAAACCAAGATGTCGTCGTACTAGTGCAGTCCGCCCGCTGCTAAATGTCGGACAAGGGGGTGGACCGCGCCTTGATGTCCTTGAACTTCATCAACCGGATGACTTCGCCGAGCTCGACATGAAGGGAGTCCAGCCGCGCCTGCGGAAGTTCGGCCAAGGCTTGCTGCAGAATTCCGACAAGCGGGCGCGGCGCGAGCCGCAGGATTTTCGCGCCTTCGGCGGTAAGCCGCAATTGAACCACCCGCTGGTCCTCGCCTATACGCGTCCTCTTGACCAGCGAGAGTTCCTCCAGACGCCGCAGCATGTTGCTTGTCGTCGACAGGTGGACCCCCAGTTGTCGTGCCAGATCGCTGACTTTGAGGCCGGGCGCGTCCGCGATTTCCGCCATCGCCCACAGTTGCGCTCCGCTCAGCCCGCACCTTTGCTCAACCCACTGGTAGTGCCGCTTGATCGAGCGCAATAACACCCGGAACTGTTTCAGCACTTCGAGCCGTTTATTCTGGCCGCGTGTTGTCGCCAAGGAAGGCGCAGGCGATTGCGCCTGGCTTTTGCCGGGATCACCTGCTGTGCGTTTTTTCATTTTTGCTGCGCTGCCGTGGGAGTTGTTTGCAATCGCCGGTATTTGAGCCAAAACAATACGTTGACCCGGATTATGGCCAGTCTCGGTGGCACCGCCTAGCCGGACCGGAATGACGACAATAGTATTGCGCCAAATCATTGTTTCAAATATCATCTTCCCAACGTGCATCCGATGAGTTCGGATTGGACGCTATTTCCATTGAGACCGAGGGTACGTCCAGTCGCTCGTTTTGGAGGGGGAGAAGACCGCCAGAAATCAGACCGGACTGCGTGAGTGACCGCGAGCGTCACGCGCATCGAGTCTTTGCGGTGAGCGTGGGCGGTCGTCGGTAGCAATACCGGCCGACCGTTCTTTATAGGCTATCGAACTGCGTTCGCTAGCCTATTTTTTTTGGGCCGCGGACCCCCGGGGCACGCTGAGGACACCGTTTGCTTGGCGCGACAGTGTTCAGTTTTCCATTCCGGCTACGGCTTCTGGATTGTCGGTGCGGCTGGTGAGCCAGATGCCTCCCAGGATCATCGCCATGCCGGCGACATGGAACAGGTGCAGGCGCTCGCCGAGGAAGGCAATCGCGAGCAGGCTCGCGAATACCGGCATCAGATGCATGAACATGCCGGCCTTGTTCGGGCCGACGCGCGCGACTGCGTTGTTCCAGAAGATGTACCCCACCACCGACGGGAACACGCCGACATAGGCGAGACCGGCCACCGCTCCCGCGGTCCAGGTGATATGCAGACCCTGGGCGAGCGACCACAGGTACACCGGCAGCATCGCCGCCACGCCGACGATCGCGTTCGCGCCCAGGAGAGCGAGCGGGTGCAGGTCCGGCGGCCGCCAGCGCAGGCACACCGTATACAGCGCCCACAGCAGCATCGACGCGAAAATCCACAGGTCGCCGACATTGAGCGAGAGCGACAGGATTACCATCGGGTCGCCGCGGCCGACGATGCTCAGCACTCCGGCGAGCGAGATGGCGACGCCCGCCCACTGCGAGGCGCGCAGCCGCTGTCCGAGGAAGGCCCAGGAGATGGCGATGATGATCACCGGCACGAAAGAATTGAGGATGGAGCCGCTGACGGCGGTGGTGTACTTGAGGCCGGTGTACGAGGCTAGATTGCAGAACGTGGTGCCGAGCACGCCGAGCGCGAGCATGATCCGCCACGATCGGCGCATCGCCGGCCAGCCGCGCACGAGGTGCGGCCAGGCAAACGGCAGCAACAGCAGGCTCGCGCTCACCCAGCGCCAGAAGGCGAGCGAGTACGAGGGCACGTCGTCGCGCAACGCGCGTCCGGTGATCCAGTTCAGCGCCCAAAACAGGATCGTGGCGGTGAGCAGCAGGTAGGGCGAAACGCGGGCAAGGGCGGCGGTCTGTGGCAAGCCAGGGGGCGGCGGGGAAGGAAAGCGCCATTATAGGGTAGGGTCCGCAGCCGGCCGGGCCCGTGTTGCCGCCATGCCTGGATCGCCATCCGCGCGGGTGCCAGCCTTATACATGCAGCGAGCGGCCAAGCGCCCGCATTGCGGATTCCATCACTGCTTCACCGAGTGTCGGGTGGGCGTGAATCGTGCCGGCGACGTCTTCCAGGCACGCGCCCATCTCGAGGGACTGGGAAAAAGCCGTGCTCAGTTCGGATACGCCGCGACCGACCGCCTGCCAGCCGACGATGAGGTGATTGTCGCGGCGGGCCACGACACGCACGAAACCGCCGGAGGATTCAAGCGTCAGTGAACGACCGTTGGCGGCGAAGGGAAACATCGCATGGATGCAATCAAGACCGGCCTGCAGCGCCTCCTGCGGGCCCAGGCCGACGACCACGATTTCGGGATCGGTAAAGCACACGGCGGGAACGGCGGCCGGCGCGAAACGGCGTCGCTTGCCGGCGACAATCTCGGCCACCATCTCGCCCTGTGCCATGGCGCGATGCGCCAGCATCGGCTCGCCGGTCAGATCGCCGATGGCCCAGACATGGTGCATCGAGGTACGGCATTGATCGTCGATGCGAACAGCGTGTCCGTTCATTTCGAGCGCCAGTGTTTCCAGGCCCCAGCCTTCGGTGCGCGCCCGCCGCCCGACTGCCACCAGCACGCGATCGGCGGCCAGTTCGAGATCCTCGCCCTCGGCGCTGCGGATGCGCACGGCGTCGCCCTTCGCCGTCAGTCCCTGTACCGTGCAGCCGAGGTGCGCGTATATCCCCAACAGCTTCAGTGACGCCGCCACCGGTCTGGTCAATTCTTCATCGTAGGCGGGCAGCACGCGCTCCTGTGCCTCGACTACGGCGACCTCGGCACCCAGCTTGCGATAGGTGATGCCCAGTTCCAGTCCGATGTAACCGGCGCCGACGACCAGCAGCCGTTTGGGCAGCGACGGCGGTGACAAAGCCTCGGTAGAGGAGATCACAGCTCCGCCGAACGGCAGCGCCGGCAGCTCGAGCGCTTGCGACCCCGACGCCAGCAGCAGGTGTTCGCACACGATGCGCAACGGTTCGGCAGTTGTCTGTGCCCGCACCTCGACCGTCCTGCCGTCGATGATGTTCGCCCATCCCGTCACGACCTGTACGCCGTTCTTTTTCAGCAAGCTCGAAACGCCCCCAGTGAGCCTGGCCACGACGCCATCCTTCCAGCGCACGGTTTGCGCCAGGTCGATCGACGGCGACTGCACTTGAATGCCCAGCGCCGATTTCCCGGCATAGTGTCCAAGCTTGTCGAACTCCCCGGCAGCGTGGATCAGCGCTTTGGACGGAATGCAGCCGACATTCAGACAGGTACCGCCGAGTTGCGCGCCTTCGACCAGGGTGGTGGCAATGCCCAGTTGGGCGGCGCGAATCGCGGCAACATAACCGCCGGGGCCGCCGCCGATCACCAGCAGCGTGGTTGCCTGTGTGTTCATCGCCTACTCCACGAAAAGCGCAGCCGGCGACTCGAGATAACCGCGCAGGGTTTGGACGAACTTGGCCGCATCCATGCCGTCGACGACGCGGTGGTCGAAGGACGAGGACAGATTCATCATCTGCCGCGCCGCCACCATGCCGCCGCGGATCATCGGCCGCTCGACCATGCGGTTGACACCGACGATGGCGACTTCGGGCTGATTGATGATCGGCGTGGTGACGATGCCGCCCAGCGCGCCGAGGCTGGTGATGGTGATCGTCGAGCCCGTCAGTTCCTCGCGCGTCGCTTTGCCTGTGCGCGCCGCTTCGGCAAGACGCGCAACTTCCGCCGCGCTGGACCACAGATCGCGCGCTTCGGCATGTTGCACCACGGGCACCATCAGACCGCCGTCGGTTTGCGTGGCGATGCCCAGATGGACCGCACCGAAACGGGTGAGCACGCCGGCCTCGTCGTCAAAACGCGCATTGATCTGCGGGAACTCGCGCAGCGCCAGAACCAGGGCACGCATCAGCAAGGGCAACAGGGTCAGGCGCCCGCGCTCGCTGCCGTACTTGACATTCAGGCGCAGGCGCAAGGCATCGAGCTCGGTCACATCGACTTCTTCCACATAGGTGAAGTGCGGGATGCGGCGCTTGGCGTCCTGCATTTTCTGCGCGATCAAGCGGCGCAAGCCCGTGACCGGCACGGATTCCTCCCCCTGCAACTGCGCATAACGAGCGTCGCGGCCGGGCGCTGGTTGCGGGCCAGACCGGCGTGCGGCATAGGCATCCACGTCCTCACGCAGGATGCGTCCGGCCGCAGCGCTGCCCCGTACGTACTGCAATTCGATGCCCAGGTCCCAGGCGAGCTTGCGCACGGCGGGCGAGGCTAGCGGCCTTTCTCCGCGCTGCCTTGGCGCGAACGCCGATGGCTGAGCAGGCGCCGGCGTTGCGCCGCGCGGCACGGGCACCGCCGCCGGCGTGATCTGCGCAGGAGGCGGCGCTACCGAAGCCGGGGGGGTCTTCGCCCGCAGCGCTGCCTGGGCCGCAGCCGCCGGTGTCTCGCGCACGCTGCCTTCGCCTTCGACTTCAATGCGAATCAGCTCGGCGCCAACCGGCATGATCGCTCCGGCCGCGCCGCCGAGTGCCAGCACCTTGCCCGCGACCGGAGAAGGGATTTCCACCGTGGCCTTGTCGGTCATCACATCGGCCAGCGACTGGTCCTCGACCACCAGGTCACCGGGCTTGACATTCCAGGCGACGAGCTCGACCTCGGCCACGCCCTCGCCGATATCCGGCATTTTGATCACATGGATGCCCATCATGCTTCCTTTGCGGAACAACCAACGGCAACGCCGCCGGCGCGAGAGTGGTTCATCTCAGGTCTCCAGCGCCCGCCTGTATGCCGCCGAAACCCTGTCCGGGCCGGGAAAGTAGGCCCATTCCTGCGCATGTGGGTAGGGCGTATCCCAGCCGGTCACGCGCTCGATCGGCGCTTCGAGGTGATAGAAGCAATGTTCCTGCACCAATGCCGCCAGTTCGGCGCCGAAGCCGCTGGTGCGGGTGGCCTCGTGCACAACCACGCAGCGACCGGTCTTCTTCACCGAGTTGACGATGGTTTCCAGATCGAGCGGCCAGAGACTACGCAAATCGATGATTTCGGCATCGATACCGCTCTCCCGCGCGGCCGCCTCCGATACGTACACCATCGTGCCGTAGGTGAGCACCGTTACTGCGGCGCCCGGGCGGTACACCGCAGCCGACTCCAGCGGCACCGTGTAGTAGCCCTCCGGCACCTCGGAGAAAGGATGCTTGGACCAAGGCACCATCGGCTTGTCGTGATGGCCGTCAAACGGGCCGTTGTAGATGCGCTTGGGTTCGAGAAAAATCACCGGGTCGTCATTCTCGATCGACGCAATCAGCAGGCCCTTGGCGTCGTAGGGGTTGGAGGGCATCACGGTGCGCAGCCCGCAAACATGCGTGAACAAGGCTTCCGGGCTCTGGCTGTGCGTTTGACCGCCGTAGATGCCGCCGCCGCAGGGCATGCGGATGGTGATCGGCGCGATGAACTCGCCAGCCGAACGATAGCGCAGGCGTGCCGCTTCGGAAACGATCTGGTCGGAGGCGGGATAGAAGTAGTCGGCAAACTGGATTTCGACCACCGGACGCAGCCCGTAAGCGCCCATGCCGACCGCGGCGCCGACGATCCCGCCTTCGGAGATCGGCGTATCAAACACGCGCGACTTGCCGTACTTCTGCTGCAAGCCCTCGGTACAGCGGAAGACACCGCCGAAATAGCCGACGTCCTCGCCGAATACCACGACGTTGGCGTCACGTTCCAGCATCACGTCCATGGCCGAACGCAACGCCTGGATCATGGTCATCGGCGTGGATCTTGAATTGCCGTTCTTGTCTGCGCCCATGATCAGACCCCGAGCTGCTGGCGCTGCCGGCGCAAGTGCTCTGGCATGTCCTTGTACACGTCTTCGAACATCGACGCCGCGCTATGCACGTGACCATCGGCGAGCGAGCCGTAGCTCTCCGCCTCCTTTTGCGCCGCTGCCAGCTCTGCCTCCAATTGTTTTTGCGTGTCTTCATGCTCTTTTTCGGACCAGGCACCAATGCCGATCAGATGCTGTTTGAGCCGCGCAATCGGGTCGCCCAGCGGAAAGTGCGCCCAGTCATCGGCCGGGCGGTATTTGGAGGGATCGTCCGAAGTCGAATGCGCTCCGGCGCGGTAGGTCACCCATTCGATCAGTGTCGGCCCCAGATTGCTGCGCGCGCGTTCGGCCGCCCAGCGCGAAGCGGCGTAGACGGCGAGAAAGTCGTTGCCATCGACGCGCAGGGAGGCGATGCCGGAGCCGACGCCGCGAGCCGCAAACGTCGTGCCCTCGCCCCCGGCGATGGCCTGAAAGGTCGAAATCGCCCACTGGTTGTTGACCACATTGATGATCACCGGCGCCTGATACACGTGGGCAAAGACCAGCGCGTTATGGAAGTCCGCTTCGGCAGTCGCTCCATCGCCGATCCAGCCCGATGCGATTTTCGTATCGCCCTTGATCGCTGAAGCCATGCCCCAGCCGACCGCCTGAATCACCTGCGTCGCCAGATTGCCCGAGATGCTGAAAAAGCCCGCCTTCCTCACCGAGTACATCACCGGCAACTGGCGCCCCTTGAGCGGGTCGCGTTCATTGGACAGAAGCTGGCAAATCAGATCGACCAGCGGCACCTCGCGCGCCATCAGCAGGCTTTCCTGCCGGTAGGTCGGAAAACACATGTCGCCTTCCTCGAGCGCCAGTGCGTGCGCAGTGCCGATGGCCTCTTCGCCGAGGCTGGTCATGTAGAATGATATTTTCTTTTGCCGCTGCGCGATCATCATGCGCGCGTCGAAAATGCGGGTTTTCATCATGGCGCGCATTCCGGCGCGCACCCGCTCCGGCGCGATCTGCGGAGCCCAGGGCCCGAGCGCGCGGCCGTCATCGTCGAGTACACGAATCAGGGCGAACGCCAGATCGCTGGTTTCAGCCGGCTGGCAGTCCACCGCCGGTCGTTGAACCTCGCCCGCGGGTGACAGGTGCAGGTAGGAAAAGTCGGTGTGCTGTCCCGGTCGTCCGGTGGGCTCCGGAATATGCAGCCGAAGAGGCTCGTCGTGGCTCATCTGCAGAACTCCGCGCTTGATCGTGTCTCGCGCCCGGTCGTTGCGACTGGTTCAGCAGACAGCGGGTAGCCGCTACTGACCAAGTGTTGCGGCATAAGGGAACTGTGGTTCCCGTCGCCGACGGACAGGCCTTTCAGCCTTGCCTTTCTCACTGGCGTTGCAACCGGGGCACGCCGTGGAAACAGTATAGCAGTAGTATCCGAACGTCATTCGAACAAGAGCAACCGACTTGGTGGGGCGTGGTGAACTCCGGCAAGACGTTTGCAGTAGCGTTTGGCCACGCCGTCAGCCCGCAGTGGAAGCGTCAAAGCCTTACTTTCTCCAGTACGCCCCCGCGCCGGGAATCAAAACGAGCTCCGCCGTTATACCCGCTTCCCTGCGAAAGTCATCGACCGCGTCGTTGCAGCTCTTGAGTCCGTTGTAATCGTCGATGATCACAAACCCACCCGGCGAAAGCTTGTCGTACAGGTTGACCAGGGCATCCATGGTGGATTCGTACAGGTCGCCGTCCAGCCGCATGACCGCCAATTTCTTTATTGGCGCCGATGGCAGGGTGTCCCGGAACCAGCCTTCGAGAAAACGCACCTGATCGTCAAGCAGACCATAGCGTTGGAAATTCTTCTTCACATCTTCCAGCGAAACGGCCAGATCCTGATGCAGATGGAACTCGATGTTGGTTTCTTTCGGATAGCGCATGCGATCTGCCTGCGGCAGACCTGCGAACGAATCCGCGACCCATACGCGCCGATCGGTGACGCCGTACGCCTTCAGGATTCCGCGCATGAATATCGTGGCGCCGCCGCGCCATACGCCGGTCTCGATGAGATCCCCCTGAATTCCACCCTTGAGCACTTCCTCCACGCACCACTGGAGATTCTCCAATCGCGGCATTCCGATCATTGTGTGGGCGCGCGATGGCCAGATTTCCCCCAGGTACTTGGCCTCGGGCAGGACCCGCATGCCCTCCGAAGAAGCGTACTTGCCCGTCTTCGAATCGATCACCCAGTTGCCCATGAGGTCAACATCGTCGTCATAAATGAAATTGCCCACGCACCGCTTCAACAGGTCCAGATAGAGCTTCACACCGTCGCCCGAAATGGAATCGGGAGACCGCGCTGCGTAGGTCTTCAGTTTCGCGAAAGTAAGATTGCTCGCGCACTGCTTCAAGAAATCGAGAAGCAGCATCACACGGCAATCCGATAGGGAATCGTCAAAGTCATACCTTCATTGTGTTGTCGACAATGTGTTTGATGCATATCAGCTTTCTCCTGTCCTCGGGCATAGGGCTGTAATTCACATAGCTATCCGATCCGAGGGTCAGGCCGTTATGCTGGATATGACGATATCGGTTGAATCAGTCTCGAACGGCAGCTTGTACGGATCCTCCAGGATCACGTCAACGCCTTTGCCGGAGACGAAATCAACGCCCACATACTCAAAGGCGGCCGGGCAGCTCTCGCGCAGGCTGCCATTCACGTCCTGGGAGCCGATTTCGATTACTTTGGTGCCCGGACGCTGGAATGCCCCGGCGCAGGTATCAAAGAAGTGATTGCAGTTGTGCCACGCAGTGGGGTGCATAAGAACTCCTGGTATGCGCGCCCCGATCCGGACGGTTCGCGGCAAAGTGCGTATTCTAGGACAGTGTAACGACAGGATAAAGCAATCCGGTGGAATTGGCTCCAACCGGGGTTCGAGCCCGGGCTTGCGAAATGGCGGCGCGCTGCTCGGTTCGAATTGCCGACGCAGAAGAATGCGAATCCTCGCAACGACATGCTGCGCCGGTACGACCCTCCCACCTCGAACAGCGCATTGGTGATCTGCCCGCGCGGCAGGTTACTTCTTCCTGTCCCTCGCGCCATAGTTACAAGTTATTGTATATTGCATTCATGACGATCAAGTCCGTCGAGTTCCTTGGTGACACGGTTGAGGTGCTGCGGGCGTTCCCCGACAAAGCCCGCCAGAATGCCGGGTTTCAACTTGACAAAGTGCAGCGCGGCGAAGAGCCCGACGACTCTAAATCCATGCCCAGCATTGGCGCAGGCGTCAGGGACAATTCGTATCTGGGATGAGGCGGGGACTTTCCGCGTGATTTATCTGGCGAAGTTCGCCGACGCTAATTATGTCCTGCACTGCTTCCAGAAGAAGACGCAGGAGACGGGCCGGAAAGATATCAAACTGGCGCGGAAACGATACAAGGAATTGATTAGGACTCAGCCATGAAAAAGCAAAGGCGATTCGCAAGTGTATGGGATGCCATCGAGGACACACCACAGCAGGCCGCCAGCATGCGCGCCCGCTCTGAGTTGATGACAGCTTTGCAAGGATGGGTGAAGACCAGCGGCAACACTCAAGCCAGGGCCGCCAAGCTCTTCGGCATCACGCAACCACGCATGTCCGACCTGGTGCGCGGCAAGATCAGCCTGTTCTCGCTCGAAGCACTGATCGACATGGCCACCGTTGCCGGCCTGGAGCCGCACGTCACGATCAAGAAACCGAAGTCGCCACGGAAGCGGCGCGATGAGGAATTAGCAACGACCAGTGCCTGATCGCGAGCCACCGCGTTCGCTTGGCAGGTTTCTTATTAGCTGAAGTTGTTAGACTGGTGTTAGAGGGCTCAAAGGACAAGGGCCTAGGTTTCCCTAAGCCCTTGTTTGAATGGCGCGCCTGGCAGGATTCGAACCCACGACCCCTTGGTTCGTAGCCAAGTACTCTATCCAACTGAGCTACAGGCGCGAGGTGCGAATTATAACAGAAGCTTGCGCCACGCCGCTAGCGCGGATCGGGCCGCCGCAGCGGCAGATCGCGCCATGGCGCTGGATGCGGCAGCCGGTTTCGATTACGCTTACGCTGTTACGCGCTCGCACCTGATCCGCCCCAAATCAATCCGATGAGTACGATACCCACAGACGCAGCGCCCATCGATGCCGGCGGCGCGCCCGCCGCGCGAGCGCGGCCCGCCGTCGCGGCCTGGCTTCTCCTATGCTGCGCGCTGGTGTTCGCGATCGTCGTGATCGGCGGGGTGACCCGGCTTACCCGCTCCGGGCTGTCGATCGTGGAGTGGCAGCCCATCCTCGGCACCCTGCCGCCCGTAAACGAGGCGCAGTGGCTCGAGACCTTCGACAAATACAAGCTCACCCCCGAGTACCGGAAGGTCAACCAGGGGATGAGTCTCGATGCGTTCAAGGGCATTTTCTGGTGGGAATATTTTCACCGCCTGCTCGGCCGCATGATCGGCGTGGTGTTCCTGCTGCCGCTCGTCTGGTTCTGGTGGCGCGGCCGCATCGACCGGCCGCTGGCGCTGAAGCTCGCCGGCATTTTCGTGCTCGGCGGCCTGCAGGGGGCGATGGGCTGGTACATGGTGAAATCGGGCCTGGTGGACGAACCGCGCGTGTCGCATTACCGGCTGACCGCGCATCTCGCCATCGCCTTTGCGATCTACGCCGCGATGCTGTGGACGGCACTGGGACTGCTTTACCCCGGCGCGGGAGCGGCCGGCGCGCGTCAGCTGCGCCGACTCGCCTGGATCATCACCGCCGTGGTCGCCTACCTGGCGGTGACCGGCGGCTTCGTCGCGGGCATCCGCGCCGGCTTTGCCTACAATACTTTCCCGCTGATGAACGGGCATGTGGTGCCGCCGGAGATGTTCATGCTCGATCCGTGGTACCTGAACTTCTTCAACAACATGGCCACGGTGCAGTTCAATCACCGGCTGGGCGCCTGGCTGCTCGCCGTGCTCGTGCCCTGGTTCTGGCTGCAAGCGCGGCGCGATGCGCTCGGCGCGCGCGCGACCCTCGCCCTCAACCTGCTCCTCGGCATGCTCGCGCTGCAGATCGCGCTCGGCATCGCCACGCTGCTGCTCGCGGTGCCGATTCCGCTGGCCGCGGCGCATCAGGGCGGCGCGGTGCTGCTGCTCGGCGCGGCCCTGCTCGCGAATCACGCGCTGCGCTGATACCTCAAGGGCATCTCTAATATAGTCATTCCGGGCAACGCGAGGAATCTGCTTTTCATAGGGAGCGAGAAGCAGATTCCTCGTCGCTGCGCTTCTCGGAACGACAATTCCTGGATGCCCCCTTAGCCCATCTTTAACACGATTTTCCGAAAAAGCCCGGGTAGCCGGGCGTAAGTGCCGGATTCGTTTACAGGTGATTCGGCAAATCGTGTTAAAGATGGGCTAAGGCATCACCTCGACGTATTCGTAGACCGCGCAGTCGGCGACCTCATTGCGCACCGACAAAGGCATGCGCTCGAACCAGGCATGCGGATCGTGCCGGTCCACTTCTTCGCCGAGGAATCTCACCAGATCGCAGATCGGTTCGACCACGTTTCTGCGGTATGCGGCGTCGCCTTTGACGTAGGCCAGATGCAGGTTCTTCATGCAGTTGCGGCGGCAGTAGGCGAAAGCGGCGCAGCCCTCGCAGGGCATGTCCGGATGGGGTTGCAGCGGGCTGCGCTTAAGCCAGTTCCCGGCCACGTCCCCCTGCAGCATTTCCGGCAGGTACATCAGGTCAGGACAGGGATAGATCTTGCCGTCGGGCATGACGTTCAACATATGCGTCGACGCGCGGCACTGCGTCAGTCCCGAGTACGGTTCCCGCGCCCGCGACGGCAGCACCTTGTTGCGCACCGTGCCCATGATCGGAATGAAAGGATAGAGCGTTTCTGCGGCGAAGAATCTTTGCACCAGCTGCGCCATCACGGCGCGCTTTTTCGCCATCGCTGCCGGTGCGTAAGCGCCGTCTCGCGCCACGAACTGGAAATAGACGTAGTCGAAATAGCGCCTCAGCTGGTCCAGTTCCTCGAAGCTCGTATCCTCGTCGCTCCAGGTCACGCGCGCGGTCAGCGTGCCGCCGACGCGCTCGCGCACTGCGCCGACGTTTTTCAGCACCCGCTGGTAGATCCCGCGCCCGCGGTAGCCGTCGGTGACCTGCTCGCCGCCGTCTATCGACACCAGGACATTCGACAGCCGCGCCAGTACCCAGTCCGGCAGGCCATCGAGCAGCGTGCCGTTGGTCTGCAGCTGGAAACGAAACCCGGGATGGCGCTGCATCACCTCGATCATGAGATCGGGGTTCAGCGTCGGCTCGCCGCCGTAGAACGTGACATAGATTTCATGCCCGTTCAGGTGCGTCGCGATGAAGGCATCGAGCGCGTCGAGGGAATAGGTGACGTTGCGCTGCGAGCCCAGCACATCGCCCACGCCGAGCGAACAATAGCTGCACTTGAGATTGCAGCGCAGCGTGGTGAGCAACTGCAGCTCCACCCGGTTGCCCAGAATAGCCGGACCGGCAGGATCGCGGGTCATCTCCATGGAGTTCGACTGTGCCGCTTTTTGGAATGGTTGCGCCAGTATAAGCCGCGGCTCGATGAACAAAAAGCCTAGGCCGGGTCCCGGTCCCGGCGTCTCAGCCGACCCAGGCGCGCGCATTGCGGAACATGCGCATCCAGGGACTGTCCTCTGCCCAGCCCGCGGGGTGCCAGGACTGCTGCACGCTGCGGAACACGCGCTCCGGATGCGGCATGAGTATGGTGAAACGGCCGTCGGCGGTGGTGAGGCCGGTGATGCCGGCGGGCGAACCATTGGGGTTGGCCGGGTAGGTCTCGGTCGCCGCGCCGCGGTTGTCGACGAATCTGAGCGCCACCAGCGCCTTTGCCTGCGCTTGCGCGTCGGCGAACACCGCCCTGCCCTCGCCGTGGGCGGTGGCCACCGCCATGCGGCTGCCGGCCATGCCGGTCAAAAATAGCGATGGACTTTCACTCACTTCGACCATGACGAAGCGCGCCTCGAACTGCTCCGACTTGTTCTTCAGGAACTTCGGCCAGTGCGCCGCGCCGGGAATGATCTGGTGCAGATTGCTCATCATCTGGCAGCCGTTGCACACGCCCAGGGCGAACACGTCGCCGCGGCCGAAGAAAGCCTCGAACTCCCCGCGCGCGCGCGCATTGAGCAGGATGGACTTGGCCCAGCCCTCGCCCGCGCCGAGCACGTCGCCGTAGGAGAAACCGCCGCCGGCGGCGAAGCCCTGGTAGCCCGCGAGCGAAACGCGCCCCGCAATGATGTCGCTCATGTGCACGTCGGTCGCGGCGAAGCCGGCGCGGTCGAAGGCCGCCGCCATTTCCACCTGCCCGTTCACGCCCTGCTCGCGCAGGATGGCGACCCTCGGCCTGGCGCTGTTGCCGACGTAAGGCGCCGCCACGTCCTCGCCCGGGTCGAAGCCGAGCTTCGCGTGCAAGCCGGGATCGTTCACATCGAGGATGCGGTCGTATTCCTCGCGCGCGCACTGCGGATGGTCGCGCAGCGCCTGCATGCGCCAGGTGGTCTCGGACCAGGCGCGCTGCAGGTCGATGCGCTTCTCGGCCAACAGCGGCGCGGCGCCGCGCACCAGGCGGATTTCGTCGCGCTCGTTGGGGCTGCCGATCGTCTGCGCCTGCAAGCCCTCCGCGACCAGGCGCGCGAGCACCGCGTCGCGGTCCTCGGCGCGCACCTGCAGCACCGCGCCCAGCTCCTCGGCAAACAGCGCGGCGAGCACGCGCTCCGCCTCGCCGCCCGCGCACAGCACATCGAGATCGACGGTCAGGCCGCAATGCGCGGCAAACGCCATTTCGCACACCGCCGCGAACAAGCCGCCGTCGGAGCGGTCGTGATAGGCGAGCAGCAGGCCGTCGCGATTGAGCGCCTGCACCGCGCCGAAAAAGCGCTTCAGCGCCGGCGCGTCGTCCACGTCCGGCGCCGCGTTGCCCATCTGCGCGTACACCTGGGCGAGGATCGAGCCGCCGAGACGGTTCCTGCCGCGTCCGAGGTCGACGAGGATCAGTTCGCTTGCACCCGCATCCAGGCGCAGCTGCGGCGTGAGCACGCGGCGCGCGTCGGCGCAGGGCGCAAACGCCGAGACGATGAGGGAGAGCGGCGCGATCACTTCCTTTTTTCGCCCGGCCTCTTCCCAGGTGGTCTTCATCGACAGCGAATCCTTGCCCACCGGAATGCCGATGCCCAGCGCCGGACACAATTCGAGTGCCACCGCGCGCACCGTGTCGTAGAGCGCCGCGTCCTCGCCCGCATGGCCCGCCGCCGCCATCCAGTTGGCCGAAAGCTTGACGCGCGCGATCTCCACCGGCGCCGCAGCCAGATTGGTGAGCGCCTCGCCCACGGCCATGCGCCCCGAGGCCGGCGCGTCGATCACGGCGAGCGGCGCGCGCTCGCCCATCGAATAGGCTTCGCCCGCGTTTTCTCCAAATCCGAGCAGCGTCACGGCGCAGTCGGCCACCGGCGTCTGCCACGGGCCGACGAAAGGGTCGCGCGCGCACAGGCCGCCCACGGTGCGATCGCCGATGCTGATGAGAAAAGTCTTGTCCGCCACCGTGGGATGGCGCAGCACGCGGTAGCAAGCCTCGTGCAACTCGATGCCCGCGGCGGAGAACGGCGGCAGCGCGCGCTTGCGCCGCGCGACCTCGCGCAGCATGCGCGGCGGCTTGCCGAGCAGCACGCCCAGGTCCATGTCCACCGGCTTGTTGGCATAGCGCTCATCGGCGAGCGTGAGCTGCGGCTCCAGCGTCGCCACGCCGAGCACCGCAAACGGGCAGCGCTCCCGCGCGCAGATGGCACGAAACTCCTCGATCCGCGCGGGCTCGATGGCGAGCACGTAGCGCTCTTGCGCCTCGTTGCACCAGATTTCGCGCGGCGACATGCCCGGCTCTTCGCTCGGCACGGCGCGCAGAGCGAGGCTTGCGCCGCGGCCGGCGCCGTGCGCCAGTTCGGGCAGCGCATTGGACAGGCCGCCCGCGCCTACGTCGTGGATCGACAGGATCGGATTGGCGTCGGCGAGCTGCCAGCAGCGGTCGATGACTTCCTGCGCGCGGCGCTGGATTTCGGCGTTGCCGCGCTGCACCGAATCGAAGTCCAGGTCCTCGGCGTTGGCGCCGGTGTCCATGCTGGAAGCGGCGCCGCCGCCCATGCCGATCAGCATGCCCGGGCCGCCGAGCTGGATCAGCAGCGAACCCTCGGGCAGCGCCAGCTTGAATGCATCGCGCGCGGCGATGTTGCCCACGCCGCCCGCGATCATGATCGGCTTGTGATAGCCGCGCAGCTCTCCGCCCGCCTCCATCTCGAAGCTGCGAAAGTAACCCGCGAGATTGGGGCGGCCGAACTCGTTGTTGAACGCCGCGGCGCCGATCGGCCCTTCGAGCATGATGGCCAGCGCAGAAGCGATTCGTCCCGGTTTTCCCACCCAAGTTTGCGCGAAGCGCTCGACGCTCCCCTCTCCCCCCGGGAGAGGGGCTGGGGGTGAGGGTGGGCTGAGGTAATCTTCCCACGGCTGCAGCCCGCCTGGTATGCGCAAATTCGACACCGAAAAACCGGCGAGACCGGCCTTGGGCTTGGCTCCGCGGCCGGTCGCCCCCTCGTCGCGGATCTCGCCGCCCGAGCCGGTGGCCGCGCCCGGAAAGGGCGAAATCGCGGTCGGATGATTGTGCGTCTCCACCTTCATCAGCGTGTGCGTGGCCTCGCGGTGATAGGCGTAGCGGCCGCCTGCGCCGGGGTAGAAGCGCTCGATCTCGCGCCCTTCCATGATGGCGGAGTTATCCGAATAGGCGAGCACCGTGCCCTGCGGATTCGCCTTCTCCGTCTCGCGGATCATGCCGAACAGCGTATGCGCCTCGGCGACGCCGTCGATCACCCAGGACGCGTTGAAAATCTTGTGGCGGCAGTGCTCGGAATTGGCCTGCGCGAACATGGTGAGTTCGGCGTCGGTCGGATTGCGCCCGATGGCGCGAAAGCTTTCGGCCAGATAGTCGATCTCGTCGGCAGACAGCGCGAGGCCCATGGCGCGATTGGCCTCTTCCAGCGCCGCGCCGCCGCGCGCGAGGACATCGATCGTGGCCAGCGGCCGCGGCTCGACATGGCGGAACAGCTGCTCCGCCTGATCCAGGCCGTCGAGCACGGTCTCGGTCATGCGGTCGTGCAGCAGCGCCGCGATCTCCCGCCTGTGTCCGGGCGCGCCTTCGGCGTAATAAGCGATGCCGCGCTCGATGCGCCGCACCGCAGGCAGGCCGCACTGGCGCGCGATGTCGGTGGCCTTGGACGACCAGGGCGAAATGGTGCCGATGCGCGGCACCACCAGAACCGGCTCGCCCGGGGGTGACGCCGCCCGCGCCGGCTCGCCGTAGACGAGCAACTGCTCGAGCACCGCGCGCCCGCGCGCATCGAGCGCCTGCGCGGTCTCGACGAAATGCCAGAATTCGGCGCCGGCGATGCGCGCGCCCGGCGCGATTTCGGCCAGGCGGGTGTGCAGTTTTTCCAGACGGAACGCGGACAGCGCGGGGCCGCCGCGCAGCCTGAGGATTTCAGCCATGAAAGCTAGGGCCTGTTTACATTCAGCACATGAGCGCGACGGGGGTAATTTGGGATGCAGCGCAAGGCGCGAGGAGCGCCGTTTGGTCATTCCAAACAAGCGACGAGCAACGCCGCGATGCGCCCAAATTATCCCCCGTCCCTTCGGGTTGCCTCCAAATGCG
>Ga0156177_1035_pt2 | contig 16834 bp, 19 predicted proteins | sample RifCSPlowO2_12_FD_107830 | JGI IMG/M metagenome (GOLD analysis project Ga0156177, IMG submission 107830) | Betaproteobacteria bacterium RIFCSPLOWO2_12_FULL_64_23
AAGTGTTTCGGGGTTCCTTCCCGCCAGGCGAAGCGCCGCTTTGGCGATTTCGAAACGGCCTTCCGCCAATCTGCAGTGATGGCGGGAAGCGATCGCCGCCCCAAATCTATTCTGGGCGAGCGCGGCGTATCCTGTCCAGGGTCGCGGTGGTCGAGCGCTCGAATTGGAACGGGATGGCGTGCACCGCGCCGCCCCGGGCGAGGACTTCCCGCGCGCCGACGATCGCCTCGGGCTTCCAGTCGCCGCCTTTCACCAGCACGTCGGGGCGGCAGGCGAGGATCAGCGCGAGCGGCGTGTCTTCGTCGAACCAGGTGACCAGGTCCACCGCCTGCAAGGCGGCGAGCACCGCCATGCGATCCTCCAGCGGGTTGATCGGCCGGTCCTCGCCCTTGCCCAGGCGCCGGGCCGAGGCGTCGCTGTTGGCGGCGACCGCGAGGCTCGCGCCGAGGGCGCGCGCCTGCGCGAGGTAAGTGACATGGCCGCGATGCAGGATGTCGAATACCCCGTTGGTGAACACCAGCGGGCGGGGGAGGGTTGCAATGCGGCCCGCAAGCTGCGCCGGTTGGCACAGTTTTCCCTCGAACCCGGGTCTGTTATGCATTCAGGCGGTGGGTGATCGGTCGCTGGATGAATCGCGGCGACGGCTGGCTCAGGTGACCCCTCACTTCGTCGGCGCTACGATATATTCGAACGCGCGCACCACTTTCTGCACGCCACCGGTGGTGCGCGCGATTTCCACTGCCGCATCGGCTTCCTTGCGCGTGACCAGTCCCAGCAGGTACACCACGCCGCCCTCGGTTACCACCTTCACGTGGTTGACCGAGAACCCGCCGTTGTCGACGAAGCGCGCTTTGACCTTGGACGTGAGGTAGCTGTCGTTGGCGCGCGCGGTGTAAGAACTCACCCCGGCGACCTGGAGTTCGTTGATCACGCCGCGCACGTTGGGGATCTCGCGCACGATTTTTTCGATCTGCGCCTTGGCGGCGGCGTCGGACGCCTCGCCGGTGAGCAGCACGTTGCGGTTGTAACTGGTGACATTGACGTGCACCCTGTCGCCAAGGCGGTCCCTGACGCGGCTTTCCCCGCGCAGGTCAATTTCCTTGTCCTCGGTCTGTGCGCCAACCGAGCGGCGGTCGTCGGAGGCCAGGGCCGCGGCGCCGACGCCGACCACGGCCATTTCGACGCAACCCTGCAACTGCGGCGCGAGGCCGAGCAGAGCGAGCAGCGCCAGGGAGCGCAACGGAGGAAATACCTTGTTCAAAGCAGTCATGATTCAGCTCCTAGTAACAACGTGTCGATGCCATCGCACAGACAGTGCAGCGTGAGCAGATGCACCTCCTGGATGCGCGAAGTCCTGTCCGAGGGCACGCAGATATGCGCATCCTCGTTGGCCAGCAAGCCGCCGATCTTGCCGCCGCTCTTGCCGGTCAGCGCCACCACCTGCATGTCGCGATCGTGTGCGGCGTGGATCGCGGCGATGACGTTTTTGGAATAGCCGCTGGTGGAGATCGCGAGCAGCACGTCGCTCGCCTGCCCCAGCGCCTGCACCTGCCGCGCGAACACCTGTTCGAAATCGTAGTCGTTGGCGATCGCGGTCAAGGCCGAAGTGTCGGTGGTAAGGGCGATCGCCGCCAGGCCCGGGCGCTCGCGCTCGAAGCGACCGAGCAACTCGGCGGCGAAGTGCTGCGAGTCGGCGGCGGAGCCGCCGTTGCCGCAGACAAGGATCTTGCCGTTGGCGAGCAGGCATTTGACCATCAGTTCGGCGGCTTGCGCGATCGGCGCGGCCAGCAATTCGGCCGACTTCTGCTTGAGCTGGGCGCTGTCGGCGAAATGCTGACTGACGCGTGCAACGAGATCCATCCATGCTCCGTGAAATCAAAACATCCATTCTACCTTAGAGATGGCGGTTACAACGGGACGATGCCCTCTTGCAAATACCCTAAGTCAGAGGCCGTTTCGATAATTCCGAAACGGGCTCTTACTCGACATAGACCTCGAACCCGATGCGCTTGCGCGGAGCGCGGCCGCAAGCAAAACGCGCCTATTCGCCGAACGCATCCTTGATCCATTCGATGCGGTCCGCGGCCAGGGCATTGAGCAATATGACATCGAAGCGGCAAGGGCATTCCGGCTTGCCTGAGAGGTAATGACGCGCGGCCCTCAGGATGCGTTGACGCTTGGCGGCGGTAATGCTCGCCGCGGCTCCGCCGTAATCGGGGTTGCGCCGCAACCTCACTTCGACGAACACCAGCACCGGCCCGTCGGCCAGGATCAGATCGATTTCGCCCAGGCGGCAGCTATAGTTGCGCTGTATCAGCCGCAGGCCGCGGACCTGCAGGAAGTCCGCCACCAGCGCTTCGGCGAGCTTACCGCCTGCCTGCGCCTGGCGCGTCATGCTCCGGCGTCCGTTTGCGGCCGCGCATGGCCTGCGCTTGCTTCATTGCCTGCCGCGACGCACAATCCCATGCCATGGAACAGCACGGCAACAGCGAAAAGCGCGGCGCGCAGCCGGAACCACAGGACCATGGGGGGCAAGCCTCGAAGGGTGCGGGGAAATTATATGTCGTCGCCACGCCAATTGGAAATCTGGGCGACATCAGTGCGCGCGCGCTCGCCGTGCTGGCGCAAGCGGACCTGGTCGCGGCCGAAGACACGCGCACGACGGGACACCTGCTCGCGCACCACGGCATAACGGCCAAGCTGGTCGCGCTGCACGAGCACAACGAAATGCAGCGCGCGGCCGAACTGGTCGCCCGGATCAAAGCGGGCAAGACCATCGCCTTGGTGAGCGATGCCGGCACGCCCGGGATCTCCGATCCGGGAGCGCTGTTGGTGGCGCGGGCAAGGGAGGCGGGGATCAGCGTGTGCCCGATACCCGGCGCCAATGCCGCGATCGCGGCGTTATCGGCGGCCGGGCTGGCCGCGCCGCACTTCCTGTTCTACGGTTTTTTGCCGGCCAGGTCGGCAGCACGGCGCACGGCGCTGGAAGCGCTGCGCGAGCTTCCTTACGCCCTGGTGTTCTACGAGGCGCCACACCGCGTGACCGAGTGCGTCGCCGCGCTCGCCGCCATCCTCGGCGGGGAGCGCGAGATCGTGATTGCGCGCGAGCTGACCAAGCTGTTCGAGGCCATCCACCACTGTCGGCTGGACCAGGCGGGAGCCTGGCTCGCGTCCGACGCCAACCGGCAGCGGGGAGAGTTCGTGTTGATCGTCTCCGGCGCGCAAGCCGAGGCGCAGCAGGGCCTGCCGGCGGAGGCCGAGCGGGTACTGCGCCTGCTGCTGGCGGAGCTGCCGCTCAAGCAGGCGGCCGCGCTTGCCGCCGCGATCACCGGCGCGCGCAAGAACGAGCTGTATGCGCGCGCGCTTGAACTGCGCGCCCCCGATAGCGTGTAGACTGAGCTATCGCCGCAGAAACCGACCGCTGATCCAGCAGGGTTTCGCCATTCGATCGCCTCGTCCTGTCCAAGTTCCGGGGGTCGCCCGTCGTGATGGAGTTGTTGCTGTCGATTCAGTCGTTGTCGCTTGCCCTTCTGCTGGTGGGAGTCGGGCTCGCTTTTTCCGACATCCGCCTGTCGGGCTGGGTACTGGGCTGGATTCTTCTGACTGGCGCGCTGCTGCTGCAGGGGTTCCGCAGCATGCTGAGCTATTTCATCGAGCAAGGCGGCGTGGATGCGGCGACCTACAGCGTCATCAACGACTGGATGGGCTTGGGGTTCTCGCTGCTGATCGTCGGCTCCATGCACTTGATGCGCGAGGTATTTGCCCGGCACAGACTGGCCGAAGAGAGGCTGCGCGTCATCGGCGCCGCCGCCCAGGACGCCATCATCATGATGGACAACAAGGGCAGGATCGCCTTCTGGAACGAAGCGGCACGGCGCATTTTCGGCTACGCCGAGCAGGAGGCGCGGGGAAAGAAACTGCACGAGTTGATTGTCCCGCAGCCGTACCGCGTCGATTTCGAGAAAAGACTGGATGTCGCCGCAGACGCTGCCCAGGGAAATGTCATCGGCAAGACGCTGGAGCTGGCGGGGCTGCGCAAGGACGGGAAGGAGATCGTCACCGAGCACTCCATTTCCGGGGTAAGCATAGACCGGAAATGGCACACGATCTGCATCGTCCGGGACGTCACCGAGCGCAAGCAGTACGAGGAGCGCATCCGGCACCTCGCGAATTACGACAACCTCACCGGCCTGCCCAACCGGATGCTGTTCTACGATCGCCTGAGCCAGGCGATCAACCTGGCGCAGCGCAATCGCCATGAACTGGCGCTGCTCTATCTCGATCTCGATCGGTTCAAATCCGTAAACGATGCCCGGGGGCACGATGCCGGCGACGCGGTCCTGAAAGGCGCGGCCGACCGGATCCAGGCGCAGGTGCGCGAATCCGATACCGTCGCGCGCATCGGCGGCGATGAATTTGCCGTCATCCTGCCCAGGATCGCGAGTCCGCAGGATGCGGCAATCGTCGCCGGAAAGATCATCGATGCCCTGTGCGCGAGTTTCCCGGCCAGCGATGCGGAGCATGGAAAAATCGAGATCGGGTCGAGCATCGGCATTGCAATGTTTCCCAAGGATGGCGAAGACATCGATGCTCTGTTCAAGGCGGCGGATGCCGCCATGTACAAGGCGAAGCAATCGGGAAACAGTCTTTGCTTTTGCGCGGCCTGAGCGGTGGGCACTGCCGCGCCGGATTGCGTACAAGCTTGCGCCCTCGGCGTCGTCCGGTGCGGCAGCGGGCGCGGACATGGATCGCCGGTCAACGCCGATTCGGGTGGTTCATGCGGTTCCGGCCATGCGGCCTATTCCGTCCCGGCCGGAATGGTGCGACCATACGCAGGAATGCGCGAAGTTGGCCGGCGGGCGAGCCAGGGGATTCTTGGCAAGCGGCATTGAAACTACAAGCAGATGCAGCGCGACAGAAAAATCCGCATCCTGATCATCGAGGATGATGAGAACTTCCGCTACCTGCTGCGCCTGCATCTGATGCAGGCCGGCTACGAGGTGCAGGTCGCAGAGGACGGGGTCGCCGGCGGCCGGGCGCTGCTGGCGCAAACGCCGGACCTGATCGTGTCCGATCTCGACATGCCGTTCCTGGACGGTTTCGAATTGCTGTCGCTGCTGAAGCAGGACCAGGCGACCGCCTCGATCCCGGTAATACTGCTCTCCGGCAGCAAACACACCGACGTCCTGGCCCGGGCGGCGGATCTGGGCGCCGCGGATTTCCTGACCAAACCGGTGACGCACGACGATCTGCTCGCATCGGTTGAAGCCTGTCTGCGCAGGAGCGGCTGCAAGGGTGTCTGAACCAGCGCTCGCGGCCGAACAGGTCGAACCATGCGGGCAGACCGGGCCAGGGTCCGCCCGAGTCGAAGTCGATCAATAGGCGGTGGCGAGCGCGCCTTCCACCAAGTCCTTCAGTTGCTCGTAGCCGAAGCTCGGCATGGGCTTGCCGTTGACGAAGAACTCGGGCGTCGCCTTTACGTTCAGCGTCCTGGCGTCGGCGAGGTCTTGCTGAATGATTTTTTCAATCTCAGGCGCGTTCATGTCTTGTCTGAGTCGTCTGATGTCCAAGCCCACGCCGCCAATGTAGCTCCATACCAGTTCCGGTTGCGGCCGGTGCTGCGGCGCCCAGCTTGACTGGGCCGCGAACACGGCTTCCAGCGTTTCCCAGAACTTCCCCTGTTTCTCGGCCGCCGCGAGGATTTTCACCACATAGTCCGAGCCGTTGTGAAACGGGGCATAGCGCGCAAACAAGCGGATTTTGCCGGGGTGCGCAGCCATCAGTTTCTTGACCAGAGGAGAGAACTCCTTGCAGGTACCGCAGGCGGGATCGAAAAACTCGACTATCTCGACCTTGGCGCCGGGGTTGCCGAGCGTGGGGGAGTATGCGCGCACAAAAGTCGACTTGTCGCGCTGATACGCCTGGGCGGCCGTCTTCGATTGCTCGCTCCGGTAGAGCAGCGCGCCGGCCACGAAAGCAAGCAGCAGGAAGAACGCGGAAAAGACGACTAAATGCTTCTGTTTCACTTGGAACTCCTCCTGTGGATCAGAATCAGCAGCGCGGTGATCAGCAAGAAAGACAATCCCGAGAGAAGCGGGATGGTCACAAATCCGAACCATTCGATCTGCACCTCCGTGCAGGGCACGCCCTGGACGCAGGGCTTGATGCTCTCGGGAATATATCCGGCGACAAGCAGCAGATGGAAAAGGGCAATGAGCGAGCCGAGCAGCGACAGCGGAAGGGCATAGCGCACGACGTTTCGGTCGAACGGAAACAGCCCGACCGGCAGGATAAGCACCAGCGGATACATGGCAATGCGCTGGTACCAGCACAGGACGCAGGGCTGAAATCCCATGACTTCGCTGAGAAACAAGCTCCCGAGCATCGACGTGCTGGCGATCAGCCAGCACGCAAAAACGAGTACCCAATTCGGGTCTTGCGCGCGGTCGGGTGAATTCGTCGACAATGGCTTGTGCCGGAAAAAAACGGATTATAGCGGATCGCGGCGCTTGAGCGCCGAGTTCAAGGCCGGCGGCGGGTATAATTGCGCCTGCCATGCAGACCCTCATGCCTCAATCCTTCACACTCACCCGTCCCGACGACTGGCACCTGCATTTGCGCGACGGCGCCGCGCTCGCCGCGGTGCTGCCGCACAGCGCCAGACAGTTCGCGCGCGCCATCGTCATGCCCAATCTGCGGCCGCCGGTGACCACGGTGGAGCTGGCCAGGGCCTACCGCGAGCGCATTCTGGCCGCGCTGCCCGCGAATTCGGACTTCGAGCCGCTGATGACGCTGTATCTCACCGACAACACCACGCCGCGGGAGATCGCGCTGGCGCAGGCGAGCGGCGTGGTGCACGCGGTGAAGTATTACCCGGCCGGGGCCACGACCAACTCCGATTCCGGCGTGACGCTTCTGGCGCACTGCTTCCGCGCGTTGGAGGCCATGGAAAAGACAGGCCTGCCCTTGCTGCTGCACGGTGAAGTCACCGACCCGGAGGTGGATGTGTTCGACCGCGAACAGGTGTTCATCGACACGGTGCTGCCGCAGATCACGCAGCGCTTTGCCGGCTTGCGGCTGGTGCTCGAGCACGTCAGCACGCGCGAGGCGGTCCAGTACGTGGCTGCGGCCCCTGCCAACGTCGCCGGCAGCATCACCGCGCATCACCTGCTGCTGAACCGCAATGCGATGTTCGCAGGCGGCATCCGCGCGCATCACTACTGCCTGCCGTTGCTCAAACGCGAGGCGCACCGCCGGGCACTGGTGCAGGCCGCGACCGGCGGCAGCCCCAAGTTCTTCCTCGGCACCGACAGCGCGCCGCACGCGCGCCGCGACAAGGAAGCGGCGTGCGGCCATGCGGGCATCTACACTGCGCACGCGGCGATCGAACTCTATGCCGAGGCGTTCGAGGCGGCCGGCGCGCTGGACAAATTCGAGGCCTTCGCCAGTTTCCACGGCGCGGATTTTTACCGCCTGCCGCGCAACACCGGAAAAATCACCCTGTGGCGCGAGCGCTGGCAGGTGCAATCCTCAATTGCCCTGGGCGAAGACGAGCTGGTGCCGTTGCGCGCCGGCGAGCCGCTCGCCTGGCGCCTGCGATAGCCGGAGCGATCGCCATGGCCACCGCTGCTCCCCCTGTCTGGAACCGGTGGGAACTCCTCGCCTCGCCCGCCTTCGCCACGCTCGCCCCGCTGATCGAGCAATTGCCGGAGGACCATTTTCCGACGCTCGCGCAGCTGAACCGGATATGCGACGAGCACGAGGTGGTCAGCGGCGGCGGCGTACCGGTGGAGTTCGTGCCGCAGGAAGCCAAGACCGACGAGCCCTACGAAACCCGGGTCTATGCCCGCGGCAAGGTGCTGACCCGCAGCCGCAACTGGCATGACCTGTTCAATGCCCTGGTGTGGATTACGTTTCCGCGGACCAAAGCGGCGATCAACCGCCACCATTACCGCGAGATGCTTGCGCGCCAGGGCGAGGGCTTGCGCGGCACGCCGCGCGATGTGCTCACCCTGTTCGACGAAGGCGGCGTGATCGTGGTCAGCAGCGAAGCCGAACTCGGTTCGCTGTTGCGCGAGTTCCGCTGGAAGGAGCTGTTCTGGCAGCGCCGGGCGGAGGTCGTCGAGACGATGCGCTTTTACGTGTTCGGGCACTCGATTTACGAGAAAGCCCTGCAGCCTTATAAGGGCATCACTGCCAAGACCGTGATTTTCGACGTTCCCGCGCGCGAACTCGAGCGGCCGCTGGCGCAGCAGCTCGCCACGCTCGATGCGCGCCTGGCAAAATATTTCGGCGAGCCGAAGGCGCTCGCCGCGACCGAGGCCTATGCGCCGTTGCCGGTGCTGGGCATTCCCGGCTGGACCGCGGACAGCGAAGACGAGCGCTATTACGACGATACCCGGCACTTCCGCCCCGGGCGCGTGCAGGCCGAGGAGCCGCAGAGCGCGCCGCCGCGCCGGGACGAGAGCGAAGCGCCGCGCAAGCGCCGCAAGAAGTAGCCCGCATCCCGCCCGCGGGGAGCGCGCGGCCGCAAGTGCTAAAATCCCTATGTGAAGCTGGCCAGGCGGTCGCTGCGTACCCTCTCGGGTACGGAGAGGAAAGTCCGGGCTCCACAGAGCAGGGTGACGGCTAACGGCCGTACGTACTAGTCGAAGGCTTGCCTTTGGCGAAGACGAGGAACAGGGCCACAGAGACGAGTCGCTGCAGCTTCGCGACCAACGAGCGGCGCAAGCCGCGAGTTTGTCGCACAAGAAGCGGCGGCGGGTGAAACGCGGCAACCTCCACCCGGAGCAACACCAAATAGGCGGATGCTGCACGCGCAGGCCTGGCGTGCTGTGAGTGGCTCGCTCAAGTCCGCGGGTAGGTGGCTGGAGCCCTGGGGTAACCCAGGGCCTAGAGGAATGACCGTCATAGGGAGCAATCCCCGTAACAGAACCCGGCTTACCGGCCGGCTTCACTTTTTCCCGCAGTGGCAGGGCATGATCCGCGAACGCAGGGTCGCCGGCCCTCGGGCAGGTCAATCGCCGGCGCCGGCCGGCTCGTGTAGCGCGTCGATTTCGGCGAGCACCCGCGCCGGCGCAAGATCGTTCATGCACTTGAAATGCCCCAGCGGGCACGCGCGTGCAAAACAGGGGCTGCATTCCATGTCGATGTTGGCGATGCGCGCCAATCCAGGTTGCGACGACAGCGACAGCGGCGGGGTGTGCGCGGGGCTGGATGATCCGTACAACGCGATGAGCGGCTTGCCCAGCGCCGCGGCGACGTGCATCAGGCCGGAGTCGTTGCTCACCACCAGTTTGGCGCAGGATATGAGGTCGACCGCCGCGGCGAGGTCGGTCTGGCCGCACAGGTTTTCGCACACCGCGCCCGACTGCGCGCGGATGTCCTCGCCGATCTCCGCATCCTTGCCCGAACCGATCAGCCAGATGGCGTAGCCGCGCCCGGCCAGTTCGCGCGCGAGCGCGGCGAAATGCCGCGCCGGCCAGCGCTTCGCCGGTCCGTATTCCGCCCCGGGACAGAACACGGCGATCGGGCGCGAGCGGTCCAGGTCGAGGCGCGCGGTGGTGCGCGCGGTGTTGACCGGATCGACCTGCAGCCGCACCGCTGGCAGCGGACGCGGCAATTCCGCGCCCGGTTTTTCCGCGAGCTGGGCGTAGCGCTCGGCCATCAGCGGTAACCTCGCCCGGTCGAGCTTATGCACCAGATTCAGCAGGCCGTAGCGAAACTCGCCGGCGTAGCCAGCGCGCAGCGGGATGTCGGCGAAAAATGGGATCAGCGCCGACTTGAAGCTGTTGGGAAGGACGACGGCCTGGTCGTAGTTTCGCTTTGCCAACTCGCGTCCGAGCTTCCAGCGCGCGCGCAGCTTCAGCTCGCCGTGCGTGAACGGCGAGGCGATCACTTCGTCGATCTCGGGCATGCGCTCGAGCAGCGGGCCGCACCAGGGCGGAGCGAGCGCGTCTATGGCGACGCGGCCGGGCTTGTCATGCAGGCGGCGCAGCAAGGGCTGGGCGAGCAGTGTGTCGCCGATCCAGGACGGGGCGACGATGAGGATGCGCGGCATGGGCGGATGCCTAACGATGAGTGCGGAATGCAGCGCGCGAAAGTGAGGCCGGCGCGGGCTTTCCCGCTGATCGCACTCGCGTTTCTAGTGCCCCTTGGGAGGCGCGCCTTTGTACACGTAACGCGTGCCGCAGTAAGGGCAGAGCAGTTCCCCCGCCTTCGCCACGTCGAGGAACACGCGCGGATGCATGTTCCACACCGGGGTCGAGGGCGTGGGGCAGTGCAGAGGCAGGTCCTGCTGTGTGACCTCGACGCTGCGTTGTTGCTGTTGCGCAGCGGCGGACATCAGCGTTTCCCTTCTTTGGGCGGCTTGGCCGCGGCAGGTTTGGGCTTGCCTGCGGCCGATTTAGCCTTGCCTGCGGCAACGGGCGCGAGCCAGTGCTTGTGCCGCTTGTCCTTGCCCTTGACCACCTGGAAGAAGGCTCTTTGCAGCTTGGCGGTGATGGGGCCGCGGCGGCCGGCGCCGATGACACGCCCGTCGACTTCGCGAATGGGCGTCACTTCGGCTGCGGTGCCGGTGAAAAAGACCTCGTCGGCGATGTACAGGTCGTCGCGGGTGATGCGCCGCGGCGTGACCGTGTAGCCGAGGTCGGCGGCGAGCGCGATCACGCTGTCGCGCGTGATGCCCATCAGCGCCGAGGTCAGTTCCGGCTCGTAGATGTGGCCGTTCTTGACGATGAACAGGTTCTCGCCCGGGCCTTCGGCGACGAAGCCGTCGACGTCGAGCAGCAGACCTTCGTCGTAGCCGTGATCGAGCGCTTCCTGGCTTGCCAGGATGGAGTTGGCGTAGGTGCCTGAATACTTGGCGCGGCACATCGACACGTTCACGTGATGGCGCGCGAACGACGAGGTCTTGACGCGGATGCCCTTCTCCAGGGCCTCGGCGCCGAGGTAGGCGCCCCAGGGCCAGGCGGCGATGGCGACGTGGACCGTCGCGCCTTTAGGGGATACGCCCATTTTCTCCGAGCCGTAGAACGCGATCGGGCGCAGGTAGCATTCGGCGAGCTTGTTCGCGCGCACCACTTCCTTGTGCGCTTCGATGATGGTCTCCTTGGTGTAGGGGATTTTCATCATGTAGATATGCGCCGAGTTGTACAGGCGGTCGATGTGCTCCGGCAGGCGGAATACGGCAGTGCCGTCCACGGTGTTGTAGGCGCGTATGCCCTCGAATACCGCCAGCCCGTAGTGCAGCGAGTGGGTGAGCACGTGGGTGGTGGCCGAGCGCCAGGGCACCAGCTTGCCGTCGTACCAGATGTATCCGTCGCGGTCCGCCATCGACATTATTGCCAGCTCCTTCAAAGCAGGGCGAAAGATGGTAGTTTAGCGGAAAGCTGCTCGCTTGAGCAGCGCATCGCGGCGGAGAGCGGGACAAGGTGTTGCAGAAATGCCCAAAATGCGGCTGTGCGCGCAGACCAGGTGAGCCGGAGTCGAGCGCGGCCTGTCCCTCGTGCGGGCTGATTTTCGCCAAATACCTGCAGGCGCGGCAGCGCAAGCCTGCGCGTGAGCCGGTTGCCGAGTCCGCGCCGCATCGTCCGGGGCCGCTCGCCATGCTGCTTTACGTGCCGGCGCGCGTCGAGAGCCTCGGCTTCTACGGCCGCTGCGCCGCCTACGCGTTCTTTCTTGTCTGGGGCTGGCGCCTGTATGCGATGGACGTCGGCGCGGCCGACATCATGAACTCTTTCATGCATCTCATGCTGCTGCCGATCCACGAGGCGGGGCACCTGCTGTTCATTCCCTTCGGCCGCTTCATGAGCGTACTCGGCGGCAGCCTGTTTCAGGTCCTGCTGCCGCTCGTCCTGATGGGCGCTTTTGTCTTCGGTCTGGGCGGCAGCCGGCGCGACAATTTCGCCGCCTCGCTCATGCTGTGGTGGGCCGCGGTGTCCATCATCGACGTCGCGCCCTATATCTGGGACGCGTTCGATCCGAAAATGATGCTGCTCGGCGGCAAAACCGGCGCCGAGTCGGACGGCCACGACTGGCAGAACATCCTCGGCGACCTCGGGCTGATCAAGCACGCCCATCGGATCGCGGCGCTTGCGCACGGGCTGGGCCTCGCCGTGATGCTCGCCGCCTACGCCTGGGGCGCGGCGCTGCTCTACCTGCAGTTCGGCCGCCGCAACGGCGACGCCATCGAGGAAGATAGCTAGTACGACGACATCTTAGTTGCGAAACAATATGGCGAGTAACCTTCACTTCCGACGCACCGCTTTGTCCCCCAAGAGGGCTTGCGTTGGGCGTGGGAGCGAGCTTGCTCGCGAATCATCGAATTCGCGAGTCCCCCAAGGGGATTTCCTTCGGGGCACAAGCTCGCTCCCACGACTACAAGGCAGACATGCTTCGATATCAATGTGTCATCGTACTAGGACCCCATGGCAAGAACCGACTCGACGGAGCACAGCGTGTCCGCGGATTTCCTATGCCTCGATCCGGCGGCCGCTCTGCGGATCGAACCAGTGTACGTTCGCCAGGTCGTAGCGCAGCGCGAGTTTTCCCGCTTGCACCAGCGCGTTGGCGGGCAGGCGCGCCGCCACGCGCACGCTGTCGCGGTCGCCAATGTGTCCATAGACGAGGATATCGGCGCCCAGCGGCTCGATCAGATCGACATCGATGGTGAGCATGGCAGCGGACGCGGCGCAGGGTTCCAGGTGCTCCGGGCGGATGCCGAGCAGCTTGCTATCGCGCGGGATCAGGTTCATCGGCGGCGAACCGATGAAGCTGGCGACGAAGACCGTGGCCGGTCTGGCATAGATCTCCAGCGGCGCGCCAATCTGCTCGGCGCGACCGGCATTGATTACGATCATGCGCTGGGCGAGCGTCATCGCCTCGACCTGGTCATGGGTGACGAACAGGCTCGTGGTCCCCAGGCGCCGGTGCAGCGCCTGCAGCTCGGCACGCATCTGCACGCGCAGCTTGGCGTCCAGATTCGACAACGGTTCGTCGAACAGGAACACCTGCGGCTCGCGCACGATGGCGCGGCCCATGGCAACACGCTGGCGCTGGCCGCCGGAGAGCTCACGCGGCCGGCGCGCCAGGTATTTGTCGAGTTCCAGGATGTCCGCCGCTTTCTTTACTCTTACCGAGATTTCGTCCTTTGAGAGCCCCCGGATGCGCAGCCCGTAGGCCATGTTGTCGTACACGCTCATGTGCGGATAGAGGGCGTAGTTCTGGAACACCATGGCGATGTCGCGGTCCTTGGGTTCCAGGTTGTTGACCACGCGGTCGCCGATCGCGATTTCCCCCGAAGTGATCGTCTCCAGCCCGGCCACCATCCGCAGCAGCGTGGACTTGCCGCAGCCCGAAGGCCCGAGGATGACGATGAACTCGCCATCCTTGATCTCCATCGATACGCCGTGGATCACCTGCAGTTCCGGCGTATAGCTCTTGCGCACGTCCCGCAACGATACGGCAGCCATTATTTTTCGGTCTCCACGAGGCCCTTCACGAACCATTTCTGCATCAGCATCACCACCAGCGCGGGCGGCAGCATCGCCAGGATCGCAGTCGCCATGATCAGGTTCCATTCGTTGGCCGAATCGCTGCCGACGATCATGCGCTTGATGCCGATCACGGTGGTGTACATGGATTCGTCGGTCGTGATCAGCAGCGGCCACAGGTACTGGTTCCAGCCGTAGATGAACTGGATCACGAACAGGGCCGCCATGATGGTCTTCGACAGCGGCAGCACCACGTCCCAGAAAAAGCGCATCGGCGAGGCGCCGTCCACGCGCGCCGCCTCGGCCAGTTCGTCCGGGATGGTCATGAAGAACTGGCGGAACAGGAAGGTGGCCGTGGCCGAGGCGATCAGCGGCACCGTCAGGCCGGCGTAGGTGTTGAGCATCCCCAGGTCGGCGATCACCTTGTAGGTGGGGAGGATGCGCACTTCCACCGGCAGCATCAGGGTGACGAAAATCATCCAGAAAAAGAACATGCGCAGCGGGAAGCGGAAGTAGACGATGGCAAACGCGGAAATCACCGAAATCGCCATCTTGCCCAGCGGAATCACCAGCGCCATCACCAGGCTGTTGAACAGCATCTGCGACACCGCCGCCTTGGAGCCCTTGGTGGAGCCGCCGCTGAGCACCTGCGAGTAGTTCTCGACCAGTTGGTCGCCGGGCGTGAGCTGCATCGGCACCTGCATGATCTGCTCCAGCGTCAGCGTCGATGCGACGAAGGTGACGTAGAGCGGAAACGCGACGGCGATCACGCCGAGGATCAGCACCGCGTGCGAGAAGAAGGTCAACCACGGACGGTTCTCGACCATCAGTACTCCACTTTCTTTTCAATGTAGCGAAACTGGACCACCGTCAGCGCGATGACAATGAACATCAGGATCACCGACTGCGCCGAGGAACCGCCGAAGTCCGCCGCCTTGATGCCATCGTGGTATACCTTGTAGACCAGGATATTGGTCGCCTGCCCCGGCCCGCCCTGGGTGGTGGCATCGATCACGCCGAAGGTGTCGAAGAAAGCGTAGACGATATTCACCACCAGCAGGAAAAAAGTGGTGGGCGAGAGCAGCGGGAAGACGATGGTCCAGAAGCGCCGCGCCGGGCCCGCGCCGTCGATCGCCGCCGCTTCGATCAGCGGTTTCGGGATCGACTGCAGACCGGCGAGGAAGAACAGGAAGTTGTAGGAAATCTCCTTCCACACCGAGGCGATGACCACCAGCAGCATCGCCTGGTCGCCCTTGAGGATCCAGTTCCAGTCGACTCCCCAGCCCTTCAAGACGTAGGTCACGATGCCGATCGAAGGCGCGAACAGGAACGCCCACAGCACGCCGGCAATCGCCGGCGCGACCGCGTAGGGCCAGATCAGCAGCGTCTTGTAGGCCATCGCGCCGCGCAACACGCGGTCGGCCATGGTCGCGAGGAGCAGCGAAATCGAAATGCCGGCGCCGGCGACAGCCACGCTGAACACCGCGGTGGTCTTGAACGAGGCGAGGTAGTTGCCGTCCCTGAACAAGTGGGCAAAGTTCAGCAGCCCGACGAACTGGGTCTTCAGGCCAAAGGCGTCCTGCAGCTGGAACGAATACCAGACCGCCTGCACCGCCGGCCAGAAGAAGAACACCAGCGTAATCGCGATCTGCGGGGCCACCAGCGCATAGGGCAGCCACGCAGAGCGGAAGACGACGCGCTTTTCCATGAAAAGAAAAGGGCGCCGAAGCGCCCTATTTCCTCAGACGGCTACTTGTTCGCGGCCTCGAATTGGCGCAGGATCTCGTTGCCGCGCTTGACCGCATCGTCAAGCGCAGTCTTGGCGTCCTTCTTGCCGGCGAACACTTCCTCCAGTTCCTCCTCGATCACCGTGCGCCCCTGCACAAAATTGCCGAAGCGCAGGCCCTTGGAATTCTCGGTCGGCGCCTTGTTGGTTAGTTGCTTCACCGGCATGTCGGCGCCCGGGTTCTTGTCATAGAAGCCGGATTTGCGCGTCAACTCGTAAGATGCCTGCGTGATAGGCACGTAGCCGGTACCGGTGTGCCATTCCATCTGGATCTCCGGTTGCGACAGGAAAGCGAGGAACTTGGCGACGCCTTTGTACTCGGCGGGCTTCTTGCCGCCCATCACCCAGACCGAGGCACCGCCGATGATCGAATTCTGCGGCGCGCCCTTGACATCGTCATGGTAGGGAATGAAGTTGATCGACCAATCGAACTTGGCCGCCTTCTTGATCCCCGCCTGCGCACCGGCGCTGCCGCTGAACATGGCGCACTCGCCGCTGGAGAATTTGGCGTCGCCCTGGTTGGTGCGGCCGGCGTAGGTGAAGAGGCCTTTCTTCGACATGTCGCCGAGCATCGCGATGTGGCGCACATGCAGAGGAGAATTAATGGTGAACACCGTATCTAATCCGCCCATGCCGTTCTGCTTGGTACCGATCGGCACGTTGTGCCAGGCGCTGAAGTTCTCGATGTGCATCCACGACGGCCAGCTGGTGGTATAGACGCACTGTTGGCCGGAGGCCTTGAGCTTCTCCGCGGCGGCGAGCACTTCCTTCCAGGTCTTGGGCGCCTTGTTCGGGTCGAGCCCCGCCTTCTTGAACGCATCCTTGTTGATGTAGAACATCACCGTCGAGCTGTTGAAGGGGAATGACAGCAAGTTGCCCTTTACGTCTGAGTAGTAACCGGTCACCGTCGGCAGATAGGCCTTCGGATTGAACGGTTCCTTGGCGTCCGCCATCACGGTGGCCACGGGCACGATCGCGCCCTTGGCCGCCATCATGGTTGCGTTGCCGACCTCGAACACCTGCAGCAGGTTTGGCCCGCTGCCAGCGCGGAACGCGGCGATCGCTGCGGTCATGGATTCGGGATAGGATCCTTTGAAGGTCGCGACGACCTTGTAGTCCTTCTGGCTGGCGTTGAACTTGTTGGCCAGGCCATTGAGCGCCTCGCCCAGCGCGCCGCCCATCGAATGCCACCACTGGATTTCGGTCTGCGCCTGGGCGTTTGTGCTGGTCAAGCCGATGGTCAGCAATGCGATGGCAAGTATCTTGATTTTCATTGAAATTTTCTCCTTGTGGGTTTCGATCGGACAGCGCGAGTATAGCCGAACCGGATGAACGGCTCGTGACCTATCTAGGGACAGAAAAATCAATCCGCCGGGCAACCCTAAACTGGCGGGCCGATGCATGCTCAATGAACCTGTGCTGGCTCCCAAGGCGCGCATAATCGCGAGTATGTTCACTTCAGACTCCTTTTTTGCGGATTAACTAACGGGCAATCTACGACAAACTCAGGAGCGGCGCAATGGCTTTGACTTCGCCCGTGCGGCCAAGGGGCGTT
>Ga0156177_1175_pt1 | contig 16780 bp, 14 predicted proteins | sample RifCSPlowO2_12_FD_107830 | JGI IMG/M metagenome (GOLD analysis project Ga0156177, IMG submission 107830) | Betaproteobacteria bacterium RIFCSPLOWO2_12_FULL_64_23
TCCTTTTGTTTTCGCAGGAAGTCGCGGAATTTCATGTCTTCCCGCAACAGGTGATCAACCAGCAGCTGCTTGATATGCAAGCCCTTGAGTGCCCAGGTGAAGCTGATGTCGGCCTGCTCGAATTCCTTCATCACGCGCTCAAACTCCGCCGTGAGTTGCGCATGCTTGGCGGCGTGGGCCGCCCGCTGCGGATACTTCCATTGAGCCAATAGTTGTTGTTCATGCCAGAAATGATGGTTCGCCTCCATCAGCATCAAGTCCAGCAGCCGCTCGACCGTCGCTTTGCCCTCGCATTCGACGACCGCCTGGTTCAGCTCGTTGACGCGCGCGACAAATTGCCGGTGCTCCTCATCGATCTCGGGAACGCCGACGTTCAGGCTGTCGCTCCAGCTGATTTCCCATTCGCGTGTTTTCAAGGCATTTCCCCCGCAGGCTGGTTGCGGACCTGAGCCAAGAGTACAAATGGTGCCGGTTTTCCGCTTCCCGCATTTGACTGGGATCAATCAACTTCAACAGACAGGCGGCAAGCACCGGCCAGGCACGCCCCGGCGCAGGGGTGCGGACCGGCCGCATCCGGCCGGGTTTCGACTGCGCGAACCATGACCGGCACCGCCAATACGGTCATAATGCAGGGGAACGCTCGTGCGCCGGCGCCCGCCGGCGGCAGCGCCGATCACACATGCGCGCATACCCATGCTGAATGTCGCTATCGTCGGTCCGGGCCGCTGGGGCCTGCGGCTGGTCGACGCGGTCTGCGCGCCGGCGAGCGCGAAGCTGCGTTTCACACACGCGGTGGCACGAACGCCGGACGCGGTGCGCACGCACTGCAGCGCGCGCGGGCTTTCGCTTACCGGCGATCTCGCGCAGGTGCTGGCCGACCCGGGGGTCGACGCGGTGGTCCTGGCCACGCCGCACTCCCAGCATGCAGAGCAGGTTGCCGCGGCGGCCAAGGCGGGCAAGCATGTCTTTGTGGAGAAGCCGTTCACGCTGGATGCGGCGAGCGCGCGCGCAGCGGCGCGGGCCTGTCGCGACGCCGGCGTCGTTCTCGCGTTGGGCCATAACCGGCGTTTTCTCCCCGCGTTCGCCGAAATGCAAGGTAGCGTCGCCGGGGGAAGTCTGGGAGAAATCCTGCACCTGGAAGGTAATTTTTCAGGGAACTTCGGTCTCGGCTATCAGCCGGGCGGGTGGCGGGCGGCGCAGGCGGAAAGCCCGGCCGGAGGCATGACGGCGATGGGCATCCACATTATCGACGCCTTCATCGGTCTCGCCGGTCCGATCGCCGCGATACGCTGCGAGAGCCAGCGCAAAGCGCTCGAGCTGGAGTTGGACGACACGACCTCGGCGTTCGTGCGCTTTGCCAACGGCGCCACCGGCTGCATCAGCACGCTCACCGCGACCGGCCGGATTTTTCGCCTGCAAGTGTTCGGAACGCGCGGCTGGTTGCATCTGCTCGAGCACCGGGTCCTGGAAGTCTGCGATATCGAGGGCAAGGTGCGGCGCATCGAGTATCCGCAAGTGGACATCGAGCGCGCCGAGCTCGAAGCATTCGCGGATGCCGTCGCCGGCGCGGCGATCTACCCGGTGCCGGTGGAAGACGCCATTCACGGCGTTGCGGTGATGGAGGCAGCGATCCGCTCGGCCGGGAACGACGGCGAGCGCGTTGCCGTGGATAGCCGCATTGTTTGACGAGCGGTACGCCGGACAAAACTTACCTGAGCAGCATCGCTTCGAGGCGAGCATTTCCGTCGCTGGTCGCGCGCGCCAGCAGCGCGTCGGTCTTGGCTAGCAGCTTGGCGCAGGTCGGTCGCATTTCGGCCACGAAGGCGGCGTCGGCGAGGTCCTTGAGGTTGATCAGTACGTTCCAGATGCCGCCGCGCACGCCGGCGGACGCGATGGTGAAGCCCACCATCGCGTCGGTGATGGAGTTGGGATTGCCGTCCCGCATGGCCAGTTCCGCGGTTTCCATGGCTTCGTAGCTGAGGCGCGCGGTGCGTAGCGGCACTTCGACCGCAAGCTTGAGGCCTTCCTGCATTTTCGCATCCCGATGGGCTTTCTCTGCGGCAGTGCCCGCAGGAAGGCGGCGCGCGTTCATGTACGCGCTGAAGGCAAACGCATCTTCGTCCACCGCCAGCATCAGAGCGTCTTTCACCCGCTGCGCTTTTTCGGCGGTGGCGCGGAGTTGCTTCTCCGCCATTTCGCTGGCGGCCTTGCCCTGCGTCAGATTGGCTACCATCGATGCGAGGGCCGCGCCCAGACTTCCGGCGAGGGCCGCGACGGATCCGCCGCCGGGGGCAGGTGTGCCGCGGCTCACCTCGTCCACAAGGCCGCGGCAACGCATGTCCATGAGGCCGCCTGCGTAGGCCTTGGGCAGGCCAAGAACTTTCGTTTCGAGCGCGAACGGCGCTACGTCGTTCAGGCCCAGGCTGAACATTGCGGCCTGGAGCACGTCGTTGACGGGCACGTACGGGCTCTTGCCCTGCGCTTCGAGATAAGCGCGCCCGGCCTGGTACAGGGCCTGGAACGGCACCAGGCCCACGATCTCGCTGCCGGTCACCACCAGGCCACGCGCCGTCGCCATGTTTCGCGCCGCCTCCAGCACATCCCGGGGCGAGGTCGCGCGCCAGTTGGTCAGATTGATCGAAAGCTGGACCCGCTTGTACGCGTCCACATACCAGCCGATGGCCTTGCACGCCTTGAACAGTCCCGCGCGGTAGACCTTCCGGCCGAGCACGCCCTTCGCCGCATCGATATCGTTCAGCGCGAGCAGATCGCGCAGGGAATACCCGTGGGCTTCCTGGCAGTGTTGTTCCGTATCCTCGAAGCGCTTGCCGTCGAAAGCGCAATTGCCGCAGGGAAAGACGTCCTCCGTATAGCGCAATTCCTGCCCGCTCGAGTAATACGCGTTTTTCTGCCCGCGCCGGGCGACACGGCCCTTCTCCCGCAGCTCCAGGGCGATGTCGGTCGCATGCGCCTTGTCCGTGCTGTTGAGGTTGATGTTGTAGGCGATCAGGAATTCACGCGCGCCGGTGATCAGCGCGCCGAAGGCCGGATTGAACCGGGCCGGGCCGAAGTCGGGCTTCCACTCCGGGTCCGCCAATTTCTGTTCGAGGCCTTCGTATTCGCCCTTGCGCACCAGCGCCAAGTTCGTGCGCGCAGGGCGGCTGGCTGCGTGTTCGTACAGGTAGACCGGGACCTCCAGCTCCCTGCCGACGCGCTCGCCCAGTCGTCGCGCGAGTTCGACGCAATCATCCATATCGACGCCTTCTACCGGGACGAAGGGGCACACGTCGCAGGCGCCCACGCGCGGGTGCGCACCCGTGTGGCGGCGCATGTCGATGACTTTGGCGGCCGCGGCAATGCCGCGAAACGCGGCCTCGACTACGCTGTCCGGATCTCCAACAAAGGTGACTACAGTGCGGTTGGTGTCCGCGCCGGGATCGACATGCAGAAGCTTCACCCCGGACACCGACTCTATGGCGTCGGTGATCCGGCGCATCTTGACCAGGTCCCGGCCTTCCGAAAAATTGGGTACGCACTCGACGACTCGGTGGGTCATGTTGTCCTCGCTATTGATAGGGCCGGGCGATGCTGCATGGCAGCGGGCGTCAAAACGCGCCGGTAAACTGGTAGCGGCTGGCCGGGTGCCACATCGTGGCCACGGAGGCGACCATTCCCAGGGACCGGGTCGTCCGATATAGAACCAGGCAGGGCTCGCCCGCCCGCATTGCCAGCTGTTTGCGGGTTTCCGCGGGCGGCAGTTTTGCCTCGATGCGGTAGCTGACGCCCTGCAATGGGGCAACGCGCATCAGGTATTCGTTCGGTGTCGAATGAGCGAAGTCCTGGCTCAGGTAGTCGGGGGCGAGGGCGGCGTTGACCCAGCGGTCTTCCACTTGAATCCGGATCTCGTTTTCAAAGTGCACCAGAATCGAGTGAAACAGCCGGATACCGCGCCGGGCGTCGAAGCTGCGCGCAAGCGCAGCGGGGGCTCTGATGCTCTCCAGCAGCACGACCGTGCAGGCGTGGCGATCACCGCGCCCGCGCACTTCGTCGGCGATGTTGCGGATCGCGACCAGCGTGGACTGGTATTTGTGCTGCGCGACGTAAGTTCCCAGACCCTGGATGCGATTCACGCTCTGCTCGGACGCCAATTCGCGCAAGGCGCGGTTGACCGTCATGCGCGCCACGCCAAACTGCTGCCCCAGGGCGGCTTCTGTAGGAATCTGGTCGCCTTCCTTCCATTCGCCGGCATGGATGTGCTGCAGAATGTAGTTCTTGATCTGCTGGAACGAGGGCAGGTCTGCATTGCGCGAGCGCTTCTTCTCTGCCGTCTTGGGTTTGCCGCTATACATTACGTGCCTTCCTGCGGAAAGTTTCGGGGGCGAACAGCGATATTGTCCACGGTTCCTATTGTCTATACAACCGCTTGCATCGAAGATAACTTGATGCTACATTGGCGTTGCATCTTTGTATAGACAACTGCTTGTTTGCGGCATTCGGCGAAAGCGAGGCAGGGCGGATGGCGCAGGCGGCGGAATCCATCGCGCAACCTAACGAGGGGCAATCACATGAACCACAAGAAACTGGCAATTGCCGTAACCGCGGCATTCGCATTGCAGTTCGGCGCGCCCGCCTGGGCGCAGGTGAAAATCGGCATCAACGTGCCGTTGACGGGATTTGCCGCGGCCGACGGGAAGTCGGCCCTGGACGGCGCCAAACTCGCGGTGGCCGACGCCAACGCCAAGGGCGGAGTCAATGGCGAGAAAATTGAACTTGTGATCTACGACGACCAGGCTTCGCCCAAAGAAGCAGCGCCGGCGGCGACCAAGCTGATCGAGAAAGACAAGGTAGTGGTAGGTGTGTCCGGTTCGTACTCGGCGTCCACCCGCGCGGCGGCGCCGCTGTTCCAGGCCGCGAAAGTACCCTATGTGGTGGCGTATTCTATCCACCCGGACGTGACGCTGGCGGGCGACTATGTGTTCCGCACCGCGACCATGGGCGAGGTGCAGGGCCGCGCCGGCGCCAAACTGGCGAGCGATCTGGGCAAGAAGAAAGTGGTGCTGATCACACTCAAGAACGACTTCGGCCAGGCCCTCGCCACTGGCTTCAAGGAGGCGGCGCCGAAATTCGGCATCAGCATCATCAAAGAGTACGAGTACAGCATCCCCGACCGCCAGTTCGGCGCGCTGATTTCCAAGGTGAAGTCGGATAATCCGGAGTTGCTCTATGCGTCGGGTTATTACTTCACCGCCGGCCCGCTGGTGAATCAATTGCGCGCGGCCGGCGTCACGGTGCCGGTCATAGGGCAGGAAGGTTACGACTCGGAGAAATTCATCGAGATCGCGGGCGCGGCATCCGAGGGCACGCTGGTCACCACCTCGCTCGATCGCGACTCGCCCTCGCCGGTCACGCAGGCGTTCTTGAAGGAATACCGCGCGGCCTACAGCGCAGGCGCCGACATGGTTGCGGCATCGACCTTCACCGCGACCAGCATTGCCATCGAAGGCCTGAAGAAGACCGGCGGCAAAGGCGGCGAAGCGCTGAAGAAGGCGATCGAAGGCGGCAGCTTCAACACACCCATCGGCACACTCACCTTCAACGACTTGCACGAAGTGAAGAAGGACATTCAGGTGCAGGTGGTCAAGGACAAGGCATTTCACCGCCATTCGGTGATCTCCGACCCGGTGCTGCTCGCACCGCCGACCAAGGCCAAGTAAGGCCGATTCGAGTACATTCCCGCGCTGACTGGTCCCGGCGCGGGGATGCGCCGCCGGCGTCGCGGACGGAGCCTGTCGCATGCTGTTTGTCGAACTGATCGCCCAGGGCTTGATTCAGGGCAGCATCTACGCCCTGATCGCCCTGGGGCTGACGCTGGTCTACGGTCTACTGCGCATCCTGCATGTCGCCCATGCCGCCTTTTTCACCCTTGGAGGCTATGTCGGGGTGATGGTCGCCAATCAGACCGGCAGCCTGGCGGCGGCGATCGTCGCGGCCATGATCGTGGCCGGCATCGGCGGCATCCTGGTGTTCCGGCTGTGTTACCAGCCGATACTGCATCAACCGCCATTCGTGCCGCTGATCGCCTCTATCGGCCTGTACATCGCCGCCGAGGAACTGTTCCGCATCATATTCGGACCGTCCGGACTGACCTATGGATACGCGTTCCTGCAGGGGCAGGTGGTCCTGTTCGGGAGTTTGCGCTTCAAGTTGGCCGAGATTGCGGTGATGCTGGGCAGCGCGGCGATCATCGGCGTGTTGAGCCTGCTACAGACCCGCACCCGTATCGGCGTGGCTTGCCAGGCGACGGTGTCCGACCCGCAGATGGCGGAGTCTTTCGGCATTTCTCTGCGCAGGGTGGGCGATATCAATTTCTTCGTCGGTTCCGCGCTGGCGGCTTTCGCCGGTGTGATGGTATCCGTGCTCAACAACCTGGTGGAGCCGACCATGGGCAGCGTGCCCTCTTACAAAGCGCTCGCCATAATCGTGCTCGGCGGGCTCGGTTCGGTGCGCGGTACCCTCGCGGCCGCGCTGGTGCTCGGCGTGGTGGAGTCTTTTGGCACGGTCTATCTCGGGCATTTTCTCGACCGAAACGCGATCGCCTTCGCTTTCCTGATCCTGGTCCTGATGTGGCGGCCGCAGGGCTTGTTCGCGAGATCCGGCTAGATGGAATACGAAATCTCCCTGGCAACGACCATGGCCATCAGCGTGCTGTTCGCGCTGTCGCTCAACATGATCACCGGCTTCTGCGGGCAGATCAGCCTGGGTCACGCCGCCTTCCTCGGCGTCGGCGCCTACACCTCGGGCATTCTGGCAAAGGCCGGTGTACCGTTCCTGCTGACGCTGCCGCTGGCCATGTTGCTCGCGGGCGCGCTCGGCGTAATCGTGGGGTTTGCCAGCCTACGGGTACGGGCGGATTTTCTTGCCATCACCACCATGGGCGTGGGTTTTCTGTTCGTCGGAATCGTGCGGCAGCAGGACGTTCTGGGGGCGGAGATGGGCATATCCGCGATTCCCGATACCGACATGTCCAAGCTCGCGTTCATGCTGTTCGCTGTGGCGATGGCGGCGGCCACGGCCGTGCTTTCAGCCTATGTGCGGCGTTGCTGGATGGGGCGCGTGTTTGCGGCGATCGCGGAGGACGAGGATACGGTGCGGGTGATGGGCATAGACGTGCCGAGCTTCAAGCTGACGGCGTTCGCGCTGGGCACGGCACTGGCCGGACTGGCCGGAGGGCTGTACGCGCAGCACCTGAAGTTCATCGCACCTGACAGTTTCGGTTTTATCGAATCGATAACCGTGCTGTCGATGGTGGTGGTGGGGGGCATCGGTTCGGTGATCGGCGTCACTGTCTCCGCTGCCGTATTGTCGGTGCTGCCCTCCTGGTTTCAGGTCATAGGCGATTACAAGCTGTTGGTGTACGGGGGCCTCCTGTTCCTGATGATGCGTTTCAGTCCGGGCGGAATGGCGGCGCTGGTGACACGAGTTTTCCACCCCGACCGCTGGGGGGCGAAATGAGCGCCCTGCTGTCCGTGGGCGCGGTCACCGTTCTCTTCGACGGTGTTACCGCGCTCAGCGATGTATCGTTTGACGTGAACCAGGGTGAACTGCTCGGCCTGATCGGTCCGAATGGCGCCGGCAAGACCACCTTGCTCAGGGTCATCACCGGGGTAGTGCGGCAGACCTCAGGCACGGTGCTGCTGGACGGCAGATCGCTGGACGGATTGCCGACCCACTTGCGCATCCGACGCGGACTGGCCTTGTCGCAGCAGATTGTGACGCCGTTTTGCGGCATGTCGGTGATCGACAATGTGGCGCTGGCGGCCGGCGCCAAAAAGACGGCGTCGCCGGTGAAAGCGCTGTTCCACACGCGGCGCGAACGTGAACTGAAGATAGGGGGGGAACTGCTTGCGCGCCTGGGAATCGAGTCGCAGGCGAACGAGTCACCTGAGATTCAACCCATGGGCATACTCAAGCGGCTGGAACTGGCCCGCTCGCTGGCGCTGGTGCTGAGGCTGCTGCTGCTGGACGAGCCCTTGGCAGGATTGAATTCGAAGGAAGCGCGCCTGCTCGCCGACACCATCACCGAAATCAACCGCGGGGGCACCACGATCGTCTTGATCGAGCACAATCTGGGCGAAGTGCTGCGCGTCTGCCACCGGCTGGTGGTGCTGGACAACGGCGAGAAAATCGCCGAAGGCGAACCTGAAACGGTGATGAACGACGCGACCGTGCGCGCCGCCTATCTCGGTACCGGCGCTGCGGCACAAGCGGGAGAGCGGCATGCTGCGGCTTGAAGGCCTCTCCTGCGGCTATGGCTTGTTTCACGCGGTGAGCGAACTCGAGCTGGAAGTCCCGGGAGGTACCATCACCGGGCTGATCGGACCGAACGGCGCGGGAAAGTCTTCCACGCTGATGTGCGTCGCCGGCCATGTGGATCTGCAGGCGGGGCGCATCCTGTTCGACGAGCACGATATCGGCGGCCTGCCCGCCCCCGAGCGGGTGCGCCGCGGCATTGCGGTCGCGCCCGAAGGGCGGAGACTGTTCAAGGACCTGTCGGTGGAGGATAACCTGCGCGTCGGCGGCCTGATACACAAGGCGAGCCTGTTCAAGGCCGATCGGGATTACGTGCTGTCGCTGTTCCCGCGCCTGGGCGAACGGCTGGGCTCGATCGCTGCCACCTTGTCCGGCGGCGAGCAGCAGATGCTGTCCGTAGGGCGCGCGCTGATGGCGCGGCCGAAACTCATCATGATCGACGAACTCTCGCTCGGCCTGATGCCGAAAATGGTCGATCTGTGCTATGAGGCCCTGCTGCGCCTGAAACAAGATGGCATGACCATTCTGCTGGTGGAGCAGAACACCGACCGCGTGCTGTCGGTGGCCGACCATGTGTGCGTGCTGGAATCAGGCCGTACCGTGTGGAGCGGCAACGCCGCCGATGCGCGCAACGATCCCGAACTCGCCGCCGCTTATCTGGGATTGCGTTGAGGCCGGTTTCGAACTCTAGTCGAACACTTCTGCATAGGAATCTCGAATGAGCGATTGGAATATGAAACCCGCCGCAAACGATCCGCGTTTCGACCCGACCCGCGTGATTCGCGCGCCGCGTGGCCCGGACAAGACCTGCAAGAGCTGGATCACCGAGGCGGCCTATCGCATGATCCAGAACAACCTCGACCCGGACGTGGCCGAGGACCCGCAAAATCTTGTGGTCTACGGCGGCATAGGCCGCGCCGCGCGCGACTGGGCCTGCTATGACAAGATCCTCGAGATGCTGCGCGGGCTGAACGACGACGAGTCGCTGCTGGTGCAGTCGGGCAAGCCGGTGGGCGTATTCCGCACCCATGCCGATGCGCCGCGGGTGCTGATCGCCAATTCGAACCTGGTGCCGAAGTGGGCGAGCTGGGAGCATTTCAACGAGCTCGACCGCAAAGGCCTGATGATGTACGGCCAGATGACGGCGGGCTCGTGGATTTACATCGGCAGCCAGGGCATAGTGCAAGGCACCTTTGAGACCTTCGCCGAGGCGGGACGTCAGCACTACGGCGGGGACTGGTCGGGCAAGTGGATTCTCACCGCCGGGTTGGGTGGCATGGGCGGGGCGCAGCCGCTCGCCGCCACCATGGCCGGCGCGTCGATGCTGGCGATGGAGTGCGACCCCGCGCACATCGACGCGCGCATCCGCACCGGTTACCTCGACGAGCGCGCAGACACACTCGATGAGGCACTGGCCATTATCGAGCGCGCCTGCGCCGAGAAGCGCGCCGTTTCGGTGGGGCTGCTGGGCAATGCCGCCGAGCTGATGCCGAAAATTCTCAAGCGGGCGCAGTCGAGTCAACTGCGGCCGTCGCTGGTGACCGACCAGACCTCGGCGCACGATCCGGCCAACGGGTATCTGCCCGAGCACTGGTCGCTGGAGAAATGGCGCGACCTGCGGCGCACGGACCCGGAGGAGGTGGCCACCTCGGCGCGCGAGGCGATTGCCAACCACGTGCGCGCGATGCTCAGCTTTCATGCGATGCGCATACCCTGCGTGGATTACGGCAACAACATCCGGCAGGAAGCGAAGGACGTGGGCGTGAAGAACGCGTTCGATTTTCCGGGCTTCGTGCCGGCGTATATCCGGCCGCTGTTCTGCGAAGGCAAGGGGCCGTTCCGCTGGGTCGCGCTGTCCGGTGATCCGGAGGACATCTACAAGACGGATGCCAAGATCAAGGAGCTGTTCCCGCAGAATCTGCACGTGCATCGCTGGCTCGACATGGCGCGCAGCCGCATAGCGTTCCAGGGTTTGCCGGCGCGCATCTGCTGGCTCGGCCTGGGCGAGCGCGACAAGGCCGGGCTCGCATTCAATGAAATGGTGAAAAGCGGCGAGCTCAAAGCGCCCATCGTAATCGGCCGCGATCATCTGGACGCAGGCTCGGTAGCGAGCCCGAATCGCGAGACCGAGGCGATGCAGGACGGCAGCGACGCGGTATCCGACTGGCCGCTGCTCAATGCGCTGCTCAGCACGGCGGGTGGCGCGAGCTGGGTCAGCTTCCACCACGGCGGCGGGGTCGGCATGGGTTATTCGCAGCACGCCGGCGTGGTGATCGTCTGCGACGGCAGCGACGCGGCCGCCGGGCGCATCGGGCGCGTGCTCTACAACGATCCGGCGACCGGGGTGATGCGCCACGCGGACGCCGGCTATGAGTCGGCGATCGCGACCGCAAAAGCGCAGGGGCTGAAGCTGCCCTTCGTTACGTGCTGACTTCGGCAGCGACAGATCTCATGGCCGCAAAGCGCCTGTCCCTGGTTTGCAGTGCGGAGGCACGGATATGAGCCTGCGCCTGGACGCGCTGTGGCGCAACCTGAACCACGGCGATGGGAGCGAGCGCGATGCGTCGCGCATCGCACTCGGCGTCGCGGACGGCAAGATCGCCTGGATCGGGCCGGAGGCGGAGTTGCCCGCGTTCGAGCAAGCACCGGAATTCGCGCAATACGACGGCGCCGGCGCCTGGGTGACGCCGGGTCTGGTGGAATGCCATACGCATCTGGTGTTCGGCGGCAACCGGGCCGACGAGTTCCGCAGGCGACTCGCGGGCGCTTCATACGAGGATATTGCCCGTGCGGGGGGCGGGATATTGTCCACGGTGGCCGCGACGCGCAAGGCGAGCGAAGATGCGCTTTTCGCTGCGGCGGCGCCGCGCCTGCGCCGGTTGATCGCCGAGGGCGTCACGGCCGTCGAGATCAAGTCCGGTTACGGCCTGGATGCGCGGACCGAAGCGAAAATGCTGCGGGTGGCGCGCCTGCTCGGCCGCGAACTGCCGGTCACGGTCTATACGACGTTCCTTGGCGCCCACGCGCTGCCGCCGGAGTATCGCGGCCGGCCTGACGAATATATCGAGCTTGTTTGCGCGGACATGTTGCCGCTGCTCGCCGGGCAGGGACTGGTGGATGCCGTCGATGTATTCTGCGAGAACATCGCTTTTTCGGTGGCGCAGAGCGAGCGCATATTTCAGGCGGCTGCCCGCCTCGGTCTGCCGGTGAAAATGCACGCGGAGCAGCTCTCCAACATCGGCGCCTCGCAACTCGCAACGCGCTATGGCGCGCTGTCGGCCGACCACCTGGAACATGCCGTCGAGGCCGACGTTGCGGCGATGAGCCGTGCGGGCACGGTCGCGGTCCTGCTTCCCGCGGCCTATTATTGCCTGCGAGAGACGAAGCGGCCGCCGGTCGAACTATTCCGCCGCCATGGCGTACCGATGGCGATTTCCACCGACTGCAATCCCGGTACGGCGCCGGTGCTGTCGCCGCTGCTGACCATGAACATGGCATGCACTCTGTTCGGCCTAACGGTCGAGGAGGCGCTGCAGGGTTACACCCGGCACGCGGCGCGGGCGCTCGGCAGGGTGCACCTGCACGGCACGCTGGAGGTGGGTCGCCATGCGGACTTCGCTCTCTGGGATGTCGATTCCCTGGCGGAGCTTGCCTACTGGCTAGGCGCAAGTCCTTGCGCTGCGGTGATCCGGCACGGTCAGATCGTGCACGGAGCGGCTAAATCGTCTGACTGCTGATGCGGACGTCGGCCAACGCCAGGCGATCGACGAGATTGCGCACCAGTGCGCGCATGAAGCTGCTGTGGCAGGGCTTGCTCATTTCATCCAGGGCGGTGTCTTCGAACTCGGCAAGAATGACCTCGGTCATGGACTCCACCGTCGCCTGTCGCGGCAGGTCGCCGCCGCAGATGTAGCCCATTTCTCCGAAGAATTCCCCCGCCCCGATGACATTGAGCAGGCGCCCCGTTTGCGTGACTTTGACATCACCTTGCGCCAGAAAGAACATGCTGCGGCCGGGATCGTTCTCCCGCAGGATCTCGGTGCGGGCATGCAGGCGGGTCCAGCGACTGGCGTGGACCAGCTCCCATATTTCCGCTTCGTGCAGTGTGGACAACATCCCCACGCGCTTGAGAGCGGCGTACCGCTCGCTGTCCGGAATCGACCGCTGATGCCCGCTGAGCCGGCCGATTTCGGCCAATTCCAAGGCAAGATCGGCCCAGTTTGAATAACGTTCCTCCGGCTTCTTCATCAGCATCGTGAGCACGATGCGGTCCAGGTCGCCAGGGAGGGAGGGGTTCAGCCGGCTCGGCGGCAGCGGATCTTCATGGAGGATTTTCTGCATCAGTTGCGTGATGTTGTCGGCGTAAAACGGCCGTTTTCCGGTCAACAGCTCGTATAACACCACGCCCAGGCAGTACATGTCGGTAGCATGGGTGAGCGGTTTGCCGCTGACCTGCTCCGGCGACATATAGGCGGGCGAGCCGATATTGACGGATTGAGTCGCATCGCGATTCTGCAGAAACGCCGCACCGAAATCGGTGATCTTCACGTCGCTGCCCTCGACAATCATGATATTCGCGGGCTTGATATCCCGGTGGATAATGCCCTGCCGGAATGCGTAGTCCAGCGCTCCGCAGCATTTGAAGCCGATCTGAACGGCGTCCTCTGCCAACAAGAGATTATCCACGCCGGCGTACTTGGACAGGCTCACGCCCGGCACATACTCCATCACGATGTAACCGGCATCGTCGGTCACGACCGCGTCGAGAATGGACGCAATGTGCGGGTGAATCAGTTTTCCCGCGAGGGAAGCCTCCTTCAGGAATTGCTTGCGCAGCACGGTTCCGAATTCGGGGTCCCGAAACACGGCGGGATCGATGATTTTTACGGCGACTTCGTCGCCGGAAAAGGTATCCACCGCGTGATAAACCGTGCCCGAGCTGCCCTTGCCCAGCAGGCGTTTCATTTCGTACTTGCCAAATTGGGTGTTCATGCCGGCTCCCCGACCGCCGCGATCAGAACGAGCTTGCGGACTGCGGAGGACATCTTACCAACTTATCTCAGCAACCGATGCATTCCGAAATGCTCGACCGGGGGAGGCGAACCGCGGGCTGCGGCGGTTCCGGCCATTCCGCTTTCGTTCGTCTCATGCGTTCGAAAAACCGCGATAATGCCGAAAGGATGCGCCCGGCCCTTGCTTGACCGGTTGCAACAGGACAAGGGGCATGAATATGGATTTTCAACTCAACGAGGAACAGAAGATGCTGGTCGACCTGGCCGACCGCATGCTGCGCGATGTGCGCATGTTCCAGATCGGCGGCGGCACCTCCCAAGCCCAGCTCAATATGATCGCGCGCAGCATTTTTCCCGCGCGCTGAAGCAGGCGCGCAGGCGTTCCCGGGCGGTCCCGTGACGGCACTTCCTGCGCCGAGCGGCGCAGGTTTCGCAAAAAGCTTGCACACCGGCGCGAATCTGTTGTATGATTCAAACAACTGTTTGAAACATACGTATGGATTTCGATGGCTGATAGCGACACGCGCCAGCGCATTCTCGATGCCGCCGAATTGTTGTTTACGCAATACGGTTTCGAGGCGACCACGCTGCGCCGGATCACGGGCGCGGCCGAGGTCAATCTCGCCGCCGTCAACTATCACTTCGGTTCGAAAGAAGAGTTGATCCGGGAGTTGTTCCGCCGGCGTCTGACCTGGCTCAATCAACAGCGCCTGCAGGAACTCGATCGCCTCGAAGCCGAGGCCGGGGACAAGCCTCTGAAACCGAGCCAGATCCTTGAAGTGTTTTTCGGTGTGGCGCTGAGAATGGCAGCCGACACCAAAGGCGGCGGGCGCGCGTTCATGCGGCTGCTTGGCCGCACCTACGCCAAGCCCTCGGATTTCGTGCGTGGCTTTCTGGCCGAGGAATACGCTGCGGTGGTCGCGCGATTCAAGGCGGCTCTGATCAAGGCGCTGCCCGGGGTCCCCGGGGAAGAAATCCTGTGGCGCTTCCATTTCATGCTCGGCGCCATGTCCTATGCCATCTCCGGCACCGACGCACTGCACATCGTGGCCGAAGACGCGCTCGATGACGACGATGCCGAGGCGCTGTATGCGCGCCTGATGAGCTTCATGCTCGGCGGCCTGCGCGCGCCTTTGCCGGCGCTTCCCGCCAAATCCGCCAAGTCGCCGCGTATCAGGAAAGCGGCTTGATGCAAAACCACTATCCGCTGCAAGGGCAGCCATTCAAGTCAATTCGACGGAGGGATTCATGAGTCAATATGTTGCTCCATTGCGGGACATGCAATTCGTGCTGCACGAACTGCTGCAGGTCGAAAGCGAATTGAAACAGCTGCCGCAGCACGCCGAGATCGACCTGGACACCATCAACCAGGTGCTGGAGGAGGGCGGCAAGTTCACTTCGAAGGTGCTGTTCCCGCTGAACCATTCGGGCGACCGCGAGGGCTGTCATCTGGATGCGGCCACCCATGCGGTGAGCACGCCCAAGGGCTTCAAGGAGGCGTATCAGCAGTACGTGGAAGCAGGCTGGCCCGCGCTCTCCTGCGCTCCGGAGTACGGCGGTCAGGGGCTGCCGGTAGTGCTGTACAACTCTTTCTCCGAAATGCTGAACGCCGCCAATCAGGCGTGGTACATGTATCCCGGCCTGTCGCACGGCGCCTACCAATGCCTGCATGAGCACGGCACGGCGGAACAAAAACGCCTCTACCTGCCCAAGCTGGTTTCGGGGGAATGGACCGGCACCATGTGTTTGACCGAAGCGCATTGCGGCACCGACCTGGGCCTGCTGCGCTCCAAGGCCGAAGCCGAGGCCGACGGCTCCTACAAGATCACCGGCAGCAAGATATTCATCTCGGCCGGCGAACACGACATGGCCGCGAACATTCTGCACCTGGTGCTTGCGCGCCTGCCGGATGCGCCCGCCGGCACCAAGGGCATATCACTGTTTCTCGTGCCCAAATTCATCCCCGCGGCCGACGGCAGCGTCGGTGCGCGCAACGCCATCACCTGCGGCGCGATCGAGGAGAAAATGGGCATACACGGCAACTCCACCTGCCAGATGAACCTGGACGCGGCGACCGGCTGGATCATCGGGCAGCCGAACAAAGGGCTGAACGCGATGTTCGTGATGATGAACGCCGCGCGCCTGGGCGTGGGCATGCAGTCGCTCGGCCTGACCGAAGTGGCTTACCAGAATGCGCTCGTCTACGCCAAGGACCGGGTGCAGATGCGCAGCCTCTCCGGCGTCAAGGCGCCGAACCTGCCGGCCGACCCCATCATCGTGCATCCGGACGTGCGCCGCATGCTGCTGACGGCGAAGGCCTACGCCGAGGGCGGGCGCGCCTTCACCTCGTTCGTCGCGCTGCAGATCGACCGCGAACTCAGCCATCCGGACGAAGGCGCGCGCAAGGACGCGGCCGATCTGGTCACGCTGCTGACGCCGATCGTCAAGGCGTTCATCACCGACAACGGCTGGATCGCCACCTCGGAAGCGATGCAGGTCTACGGCGGCCACGGCTACATCGCGGAGTGGGGCATGGAGCAGTATGTGCGCGATGCCCGCATCAACATGATTTACGAAGGCACCAATACCATCCAGTCGCTCGACCTGCTCGGGCGCAAAGTGCTGATGGACAACGGCGCGAAGCTGAAGAAATTCGGCGCGCTGGTACAGGCTTTCGTCGAGGAGAACGGCACCGACGAGGCGATGAGCGAATTCGTCACCCCCTTGGGGGAACTCGGCGGCAAGCTCACCAAGTTGACCATGGAAATCGGCATGAAGGCGTTCCAGAACCAGGACGAAGTCGGCGCCGCCGCCGTTCCCTACCTGCGCGTGGTCGGTCATCTGGTCTACGCCTACTTCTTCGCCCGCATGGCGAAGCTCGCGCTGGCGAAGCTCGACAGCGGCGACGGCTTCTACAAGGCCAAGCTCGCGACCGCACGCTTTTACTACGCCCGGCTGCTGCCGGAAACCGCCATGCTGATCCGCCAGGCGCGCTCGGGCGCGGCGAATCTGCTCGATCTCGAAGCTGAATTGTTTTGAGCGCTGATTAACAAATATGGCGTGGAGTTTTGCGTCTGTGCAGGTTTTGGGAAGACCTGCGCGCTGCGCGCGCCAACCACGTTTTCCGTTCGGATGAAAAGCGTATCCGAACGGAAAACGCGGTTATGGTTAACCCCGCATGCGGCGTGGGGTTCTATTCAAGATCGTCGATTGCGCACGGATGTGCTTTTCATCCGTGCGCAATCGACGATCCGCGCGGACGGGGGTTCGTCCGCGCAAGGTTTTCGCAACTGAATCGCAGAACGTGGCGCCAACGGAGTCGCCATGCACGGCAATACGTAACTTTCACAGCGCAAGCACTTACACGAAAGGAATGCCATGAGCAATTTCATCGTCAGGAAAGTCGCCGTCCTCGGCGCCGGCGTCATGGGGGCGCAAATCGCCGCCCATTGCGTCAA
>Ga0156177_1180_pt1 | contig 16746 bp, 18 predicted proteins | sample RifCSPlowO2_12_FD_107830 | JGI IMG/M metagenome (GOLD analysis project Ga0156177, IMG submission 107830) | Betaproteobacteria bacterium RIFCSPLOWO2_12_FULL_64_23
TAACGGCACACAGAGTGTGCGCGCGCTGTTGTTCGATCTGCACGGCAATATCGCCGCCAAAGCGCAAGTGCATCTGGAAGCTTATTTTTCCAAACATCCTGGTTGGGCCGAGCATGATCCAGAGGATTACTGGCAGGCCGTGTGCGTCGCCTGCCAGCGGCTGTGGGCGCAAAGCGGGATATCAAACAACGCCGTCAGGGGTGTCGCCGTCACCACCCAACGCGGGACAGTGATCAATCTGGACCAACAGGGAAAGCCGCTGCGCCCGGCGATCACCTGGCTCGATCAGCGGCGCACCGACAACGTGCCGGCGATCAGCCCGTGGTGGAGCCTGGCGTTCAAGCTGGCGCGGGTGGATGGCACGATCGATTTTTTCCGCGGCGAAGCGGAAATAAACTGGATCAAAGCCAACCAGCCGGACATATGGAACCGGACCGACAAGTATCTGTTGCTCTCTGGCTACCTGAATTACCGGCTGTGCGGCCGCTTCGTCGATTCGGCCGCCTCGCAGGTTGCCTATGTGCCTTTCGATTACAAGCGGCTGCGATGGGCCGCCGCAAGCGATTGGAAATGGCAGGCCTTGGCGCTGGAGCGCAGGATGCTGCCGGAACTGGTGGTGCCCGGGGCCGTGATCGGCGAGATCGACGCTGCCGCTGCTGCCGCCACCGGCATACGCGCCGGAACGCCGCTCGTCGCCGCCGCCGCCGACAAGGCCTGCGAAGTCATCGGCGCCGGCTGTCTGGAGCCGCATATCGGCTGCCTCAGCTACGGCACCACCGCGACCATCAATACCACCAGCGCGAAGTATCTGGAGGTGACGCCGTTCATCCCGCCTTACCCTTCCGCCATTCCCGGCGCATACAGTATCGAAGTGCAGATCTTCCGCGGCTATTGGATGGTCAACTGGTTCAAGGAGCAATTCGGTCATCACGAGAAACTGCAGGCGGCGGAGCGTGGTGTCGCCGCGGAAGAATTGTTTGACGAACTGGTAGACGCCGTGCCGCCCGGCGCGATGGGATTGATGCTGCAGCCCTACTGGACGCCAGGCATCAAACAGCCGGGCCCGGAGGCCAAAGGCGCGATCATCGGTTTCGGCGATGTCCACGCCCGGTCGCATCTCTACCGTGCGATCCTCGAAGGCCTGGCCTATGCGTTGCGCGAGGGCAAGGAACGCATCGAAAAACGCAGCCGCGTGCCGGTCACGGCGCTGCGCGTTTCGGGCGGCGGCTCGCAAAGCGACGCGGCGATGCAGCTGACCGCGGACATCTTCGGCCTGCCTACGGCGCGCCCGCACATTTATGAAACCTCCGCTCTGGGGGCGGCCATCGACGCCGCAGTCGGACTGCGGCTGCACCCGGACTTCGCCAGCGCGGTCGCAGCCATGACGCGCATCGGGCGGGTGTTCGAGCCGTTGCCGCAGCACAGGGAAATCTACGATCAGCTGTATCACCGCGTATACCGGAAAATGTATGCGCGGCTGAAACCGCTGTATCTCGAAATCCAGAAAATTACCGGTTATCCCCGGCTGGACTAAGGTAAGGACCTTGAACACACGGTTAAACACGGACATGGCTGATGAAGCGAGAACTTGAGTGCATCGTCGTTGCGGCAGCGCTGGCCTGCGCAGCCGGCCCGGCGGCGGCCTGGAGCAACCACACGCTGGGCGCGCGGCCCGCATTGGAAGCGATGCCTGAAATCAAGGCGGCGCCCGCAGTCAAAGTCGAAACCCTGGATACTTTCCTTGCCGCCGAAGCGCGCGGGCTGGAACAGCTGCTGCAGCGCGAAGAAGCTTGGGCGCGCGCGAATGTTCCGCTGTACCCTGCGCGTCCCGACGCGCTGACATTCAGAGCGGGCGGAACGCCGGCCGAACTCAGGCAGCGCTTCATTGCGGCGCTGCGCATCAACCCGGAAATGAAGCTGAACCTGTTCGTGCAGGCGCTGCCCGGAGAAAACGTATCAGGAAAGGCCACGCTGCCCTGGACCGAAATCACCACCCGGCGGCGCGCAAGTACCGCACAGGATGGCGTGTTTCTGCAGCTGCGCGCAGGCGACCTGGTCGCGCCGCTCGAAGTCATCGCCACTGCCAGCGATGAGCCCGATTACGGCATGGACATCGGCCTGTGGGATGACAATGGAACCGCGTACGGAAAAGCCTACGGCTTCGGCAAGCAGCCGTTCGGCAATCCGGCGCTCGAGTTCGCAAGCCAGGCGCCGTTTCACATGGGCTTCTTCCACGAATCGGCCATCGTGTACAAGGCGGCCGGGTTCCTGCGGCGGACCTATCCGGAGTACCGCATTCACCTGTGGCAGTCCCTGGCCGCCTACGCGCTGCAGACAGGGCATCCTTATTGGGGCTGGCGTTTTGCCGGCTGGGCGCTGCATTACATCGAGGACCTGACCCAGCCTTACCACGCGACGGTGCTGCCGGGGGTGGGCGTGGCGCGCATGCTGTGGGTCAACACCATCGACTTGCTCGGCTGGCATGAACCGAAAAAGCAGGCGATCACCCTGGTTTCCAACCGGCATCTGTCGCTGGAGAACTATCAATACCAGCGGATGAGAAATGCCTATGTCGGTCATCGTGCCGGCGACGCATTGATCCAAGCCGTCAAGGACACCAGGGCCGACGCCGGACGGGATTCGTTCGCGGACGACGCTGCACGCGCGGTGGTCAGCCGGGAATCCAACGCGCTGGCCGGCGGCACCGACCGCGTGCTGGAACAGAGCCTGCCGCCCAAGTACGTGTCCGACCCGGCCTATGTCCTGGGCGAAACCGAACCGGGACTGGATTTGTATGGCGTAGTGAACAAATCGCCGCCGGCGGTGCAGGAGGCGATGACCGGCATGGTTGCCGGTCTGCTCAGGAATTTCGGCGCGCATACGCGCGCATTCGTGCGTTCGCTGTTGGCGCGATCGAAACAGGATCCCCGCCGCTAGATCCGGCAGGCGCATCTGCGCTCACCGAGCCGGGCGCCGCCGTCCTCTGGAAGTCGTGACCGCATAGTGGTCGCGCTTGCGCGCGGCCTCGATGAAATCGCCCAGCGCCGCCCACTCCGCCTGTCGCGCGCTCGAGCGCCGCGCCAGCAGCGCGATGCTGCGCTTGGGCGCCGGCGGCGTCAGTGGGCGCGCCACCAGCCGCGTTCCCTTGAGCAGTCCGCTGTTCAGCGCGAGTTCGGGCACCAGCGCGAGGCCGATACCCGATTCGACCATTTGCACCAGCGTCAGCAGGCTGGTCGCTTCGACGCCGGAAGCGTTTGACGACTCGTCCCTGGCGCAGGCGGCGAGCGTGTGCTGGCGCAGGCAATGGCCCTCCTCCAGCAACACCAGCTTCTCCGCCACCGGCGCGGTGACCGTCGCGCGCTTCGCCTTGAGCGCGGGGTCGTCCTCGCGGCCGACCAGCCAGAACTCGTCGTCGAACAGCTGCCGCACCAGCATGTCCCCGGTGGCGTAGGGCAGCGCGAGCAGCGCGAAATCGAGCTGTCCGTCCGCGAGCCGTTGCAGTAGATTCGCGCTGACGTCTTCGCGCAGCAGCAGCTTCAGCTTCGGGTATCGAGTGCGCAGACCCGGGAGGATGCGCGGCAACAGAAATGGCGCGATCGTCGGAATCGCGCCCAGGCGCAACGTGCCGCTCATCGGTTCGGCCGATGCGGCGGCGAGCGCGGCGAGATCCTCGGCGGCTGCAAGCAGCTGCCGCGCGCGCTCGACCACTTCCAGGCCCAGCGGCGTCATCAGTACGCTCTGCCGGTCGCGCTCGACCAGGGACGCGCCCAACGTCGCCTCCAGTTCCTTCAGCCCGGCGCTTAGCGTCGACTGCGTGACGAAGCAGGACGCCGCCGCGCGGGTGAAATTGAGATGTTGCGCCAGGGCGATCAGGTAGCCGAGCTGGCGCAGGGACGGCAAGGCAGCCATATCGTTTTATTCGATTGGATTGACGAATATTAGTCGTTAGACCCGATTACGTCAAGCGCGCACCATTGATCCCGTAGTACATTCAAACCAAACGAAAGGAGCCAGACATGAAACAAGCATCCGTGACCATCCAGAACCTCGAAGCGGCATTTGCCGGCGAGAGCATGGCGCACATCAGATATCGCTACTTCGCCAGGCTCGCGCGCGAAGCCGGCGACGAAGCCACCGCGCGTGTGTTCGAGGAAACCGCCGACCAGGAAGTGCAGCACGCATTCGGCCACCTCGACCTGCTCTACCCGAAGGCCGAACTCAGCCCCGCCCGGGCGCTGGAGATCGCGATCGAGGGCGAGACCTACGAGTACACCGAGATGTACCCGAAATTTCGCCACCTTGCCGTGGAAGAGGGCAATAGCGCGGCGGTGAACGAATTCGACCAACAGATCGCCGAATCGAAGGAGCACGCGCAGAGCTTCCGTCGCACGCTGGAAAAAGCAGCCAAGCGCTTCGCCGCGCTGGCCAAGGTCGAACAGCGTCACGCCAATCGGTACAAGGTGGCGCTGGCCCAGGCGCAACACCGATTCATCAATCCAACAGGAGCAGGCAAATGAAGACATGGCAATGTGTGGTGTGCGGTTTCATCTACGACGAAGCCAGGGGAATTCCCGAGGACGGCATCGCGGCGGGAACGCGCTGGCAGGACATCCCGGCGGACTGGTCCTGCCCTGACTGCGGCGTGGCCAAGGCCGATTTCGAGATGGCCGAGGCGGTGGCTTGAGGTGGATCCGGTCGTCATAATCGGCAGCGGGCTCGCGGGCTATGCCCTGGCGCGCGAGCTGCGCAAGCTCGATGTGGTCACGCCGCTCGTGATCCTGAGCCGCGACGAGGCGAGCTTTTATTCCAAGCCCATGCTGTCAAACGCGCTGGCGTCGGGGAAGTCCGCAGCGCAGATTGCGAGCGCGAGTGCGGAGCAAATGGCCGCCCAACTCGGGACGCGGATCATGGCAGGCACCGAAGTCGAGGCCATCGATACCGCGCGCTGCACGCTGCACGCGGGCGAGGTGGCGATCCGTTACTCGAAACTGGTGCTGGCGCTGGGAGCCGATCCGATAGCGCTGCCGCTCGCGGGTGATGCCGCGAACGAGGTGATGCGGGTTAACGATCTTGCCGCCTATGCGCGTTTTCGCGCCGCCATCGAGGGAAAGCAGAGGGTGGTGCTGCTGGGGGCGGGTCTGATCGGTTGCGAGTTCGCCAACGATCTTGCTGCGGCCGGATACCGCGTCCGGGTGATCGACCCGGCGCCACGGCCGCTGGGCAAGCTGTTGCCCGAGGCTGCGGCGGAGCGGGTGCAACTCGGTCTGGCAGCCATGGGCGTGGTCTGGCATCTGGGTACTACCGCGCGCTCCGTTTCGCGCGCGGTCTCGGGATTGCGCGTCGATCTCGCCGACGGAACGGCACTGGAGGCTGACGCGGTGCTTTCGGCGATCGGCCTTCGGCCGCGCACACAGCTGGCGCAGCACGCCGGACTGAAGATCCATCGCGGCATCGTCACCGACCGTCGGCTGCAGACCAGCGCCGCGGACGCCTACGCCCTGGGCGACTGCGCCGAGGTCGACGGCCAGACTCTGCCCTACGTGCTGCCGATCATGCAGGCTGCGCGCGCGTTGGCGAAAACGCTGACCGGAACCGCGACGCCGGTCGTCTATCCGGCGATGCCCGTGGTGGTGAAAACGCCGGCAATGCCGGTGGTTGTGTGCCCGCCCCCCGCTCTTTCGGGAAGCTGGAAACTGCAACAGGATGCCAGCGGAATCGAGGCCAGATTCGAGGATGAGAGCGGCAAGCTGCTCGGTTTCGCCCTCGTGGGCGCTGCAACAGCACGTAAGCAAGCGCTCACCCGGTTGACACCGCCAGTGCTAGTCTGAGCACGCGACGCAGCGTTTTGCCGCCGCCGCATACCATGACGTCGACGCGCTCGAACAAAAGCCTGTAGGCCGCTGTAGGCCGGGCGGGCGCAACGCGTCGCCCACGGTTGAATTAGGGATTAAAATATTCGTTCCCATGGACGACCTCGATTTTTCGGCCAAACCTGCGCCCCGCCCCGAAGCGGCTGCGCGCGCCGCGGCGCAGGTTGCCGCGCAGAGCCCGCTTTATCAGCCCGCCTTGGCGCTGGAGTTCTTCCGCTCTACCGGAACGCTGGAAGAGAAACCTGCCGGCAAGCCGATTTTCTCTGAACACGAGAAGGCCGGGGGTTTGTTCTCCAAGGGCGCGAGGATGTACCTGCTGTTGGAGGGCGAAATCGGCCTGATGATCCGGAACAAGTTTTTCGGGGTGGTAAAGCCGGGCGATGTGTTCGGCGAATTGGCGGTGATCGCAAATCTGCCGCGCAGCGCGACGGCGATGGCCAAGATCAACTGCCGCGTGCTGTCGCTGGATGAAAAGCAGTTTCATGCCGCGCTGGAAAAGAAACCCGAATTCGCGCTGATGCTGATGAGCACCATGGTGCAACGCTTGCGCCAGAGCATCGCCAAACTGGGCGCGACCGGCCCGGCAGCGGGCGCCCCGGCCGAGCGCAGCGACATTCTGGACCGCAAGACGCTGGCCGGCCTGCAACGGGAGCTCGCCATGCCCGAGGCAGCCCAGTTTCCGGCGGGCAAGGTCATCATGAGCGCGGGCGCAGTCGGCGCATTCATGTATGTCGTATTGGAAGGCCGCGTCGCGATCTCGGTGGGCAACAGCGTGGTAGAGCGTGTGGGATCCGGCGGGATGTTCGGCGAGATGGCGCTGGTCGATCGCTCCGCGCGCGCGGCCTCGGCGACCGCGGAGACCGACTGCAAACTTCTGGCAATCAACCGGACCGACTTCCTCGAATTGGTCAAGGCCAAGCCCGCGTTCGGGGCGTCGTTGCTGAAATCGGTCGCCCTGCGCATGCAGCAACTGGCGCAGCAGGTTGCGCAGCTGCAGTCCTGACCGCCGTGACATCGAGCTGACGCCGGGCGCCGCCAGCACGCTTAACCTACGGTGTTCTCCGCGATGTCGACGCGCACGTTTTCGCGATTGAGGGTAGCGAGCACGGCGCGGGCGTAACGCTCGGCCCAGGCGATGTCGCCGGCGAAGCGTTTCTCGCCCGCCTCGCGCGCTACCTCGAGAACCTTGTCCAGGACGAGCACTTTCCCGACCAGGCTTCTAGGCGTGCAGCCCAGTTCCTCGAATTGCTGCGACAGCCACTGATCTCCTTCCTGCGCCGTCGGCAGCGGCTTGTCGCCCGCAGTAAGCCGCAACTCGTATTCGCGATCCCGGGGAAACACTACGATGACGGTACCTCGCATTTGGTCTACTCCTTCTCAATACTGCCCGTCTCATTTTACGGCATGCCCCGGTGCAGCGGTCACGGCCTTCGTTGCTGGTGAATTGCACAACGGACCGGGCAGACGCAATACCTGGCCCCGCCGAAATCCAGGTGGTATGGACACTGGGGCCAGTCCGCGGTACGCACGCACAGGACGCCCTCGCCGTGGGCGGTCTCCACCTCGCACATCGGGCTGTCGCCGCACTGCCCGGTCCGCAGGCAGGAAAAGTCGTGTTGACACTTGGTGGCCTGCTTGAGTATTGCCGCAGGAACGTCGAACACTATCTGAATTCCCCTCTGTTTTTTGAACTTTGATCCCCCTTCGAGCGGGTGTATTGATAAATATCAGATTTACTTCATCGCAGGGCCACAGGTGGGGCTTGCCGCCGCCCGTCGTCGCGCGCGGGGCGTGGTTGCCGGTAGAGTGCGAGGAACAGCGGGCAGGCTTGCGGGGGCAAGGAGCAGCAGGCCGGATCGAAGGAACTGACGTTCAGGCCGCCTGCGGACTGGGGACTTCGGAGGCTTTGCGGATACTTCGCTCGTCGGGCAATTGCCAGGTAATCAGGAGCGAGCAGACAGCGACGGCTCCCAGCACCAGCAGGGCGACGCCGAAACCGGCCGCCTTGACCGCCGGTCCCAGCGCCCAGACGGCCATCGAACTCACGCTGAAGGAAACAGCCAGGCGCATGCCGCTTACGCGGGAGCGAATGCTGTCATCGACGAAGCGCGCAATAATCGCGTCGGTGAACGGGATGGAGCCGAAAACCAGCACCATGAAAATGACCATGGCCGCGTACAGCGTCCAGCCCTGGCTGAACGCGGCGAGCAGGAAAACGGGGCCCTGGCAGGCGATGATGCCCAGCATCACGTTGCGTATCGGAAAGCGATCGATCAGGCGCCCCACGGCCAGCTGCGACACCGAAGAGAGCGCGTACACCACGGCGAGCAGCATCCCGAGCAGGGCGGGCTGTTGCACCAGAATCGGCAAGCGCGCTTTAAGCAGCTCGCCGTTGCCGTTGGTGGTGAAATTGAACAGGATGCTGGTGGTGACGGCGAGCATGGTCATCACCAGGAAAACCCTGTTTCGGGTGGCGGTCGGAAGCTCGATCTGTCTGACGGCTTGTTTCCCGGGCGCGCCCTGCTCGGCCGGAGCGATTTTCATGAACAACAGGCCGCAGGCAATCGACAACGCGCCGGGTACGATGAAAGCCGTCCTCCAGTCCGCGTACTGAATCAGGAAACCGGTCGAGATGGCCGCGGCCGCAATGCCCAAATTGCCGGCCATGCCGTTGATCCCTATGGTGACGCCCGGCTTGCGCGTGTGCCGCAGCAGCATCGGGATGCCCACCGGATGGTAGATCGAGGCAAAAGCGCCCATCAAGCCGAGCGCCAGCGCCAGCTGCCAGACGTTGCGGGTGAGCGCAATCAGCAGCGCGGAAGCGCCCATGCCGAAGAAAAATACCAGCATCATCGCGCGCCGGCCCCAGAGATCTCCCAGCCGCCCCGAAGGGAACGATCCGATGCCGAACATCAGGAAGGCCCCGGTGGTATAGGGCATGAGATCTTCCCAGCGCCCGACGCCGAAGTCGTGCGCGATGGCCGCTACCGCGGTCGCGAACACCAGCAGCATCAAGTGATCGATCGCGTGGGCGAGGTTCAACAGCAGCGAGGTGATACGCCAGCGCATCCGGGCTTCCCGTGATTTGGTGGCGCAAGTCTAACCCGGAATGGCGGCCGCTTCCGGCGTGTCCGGGCTCGCCGCATGCGCGCGGCGCTCGAATCGAAGCTGCGCCGGTGCTACCAGCGCAGCAGGCGCGGTCCAAGCAGGGCGCCGACGGCGGTCGGGATCAGCATGCCCAGCAGATACCAGAAGGCGATGAAAGGCGCGTCCATTTCCGGGCAGTGGATGCTGTACATCAACGTGCCCACGGCACCGGCAAGCAGCCCCGCGGCCGTGCCGGCCAGGCGCAAGCGCGTCGGCGCAAGTCCTTTCATTGCCCACACGATTGCGACAAACACCGGCGCGGATAACAGCGCGATCAGAAACGGGCAGGAATTCCAGGTATCGCCGAAGAACAGTGTCGCGCGCTGTGCCGGCTCGGCTCGCGCCAGTACGATCACCGCGAGCAGCCAGATCGCCAGCACCGGCGCGCCCAGCGCGCCCGGTATCCCGGCCAGGCTCAGGCCCGGCCGCGACAGGCGCAAGGCCGTGAGCAGACTGGCGGCGGCAAAGCTGCCGACAAAGACGATTTTGACCCAGAACATCGGCAGCAGGACCGCCGCCGGGAGATCGGGGCGCGGGCCGAGCAGCGTGATCATCAGCAGGGCAGCGCCCAGGGCGCCCCAGGCGATGGCAGCCGCATAGCGGTGTGCCGCCTGATTCGGCGGCACCGAGTCGGCGCCGGTTGCCAGCATGGTCACCAGATCGTCGGTTTTCATGCGTCGCCCCTGATTATTGCGGCCAGTGCCTTCAGGCCGCGGTGCACGCCTACCTTGACCGCCGATTCCGACATCCCGGTGAGCTTTGCGGTTTCCGCAACCGACAGGCCCTCCAGCTTCATATGCACGATGGGCAGGCGCTGCCGCTCTGGCAGCTGCTCCAGCAACTTGCCCAGATCGCGGCGCGCATCCGCCGCCTCGGTGTCCGAGGCGGACGAAAACGCGGACTCGTCGTCCAGCGGATCGGTGAGCAGGTCACGCCTTGCGCGCCGGCGCAGCAAATCGACCAACTTGTACTTCGCGATCGCGTGTATCCACGCCGTCAACGGCTGTCCCGCGTCGTAGGTATGGCGTTGGTTGTGTATGGCCAGAAGCGATTCCTGCACCAGATCCTCCACCTCGTCCGGCAAGCGGGCGAGACGTTTCCTCAGGAAGGCGCGCAAATGCGCGCTCAGTTCCTGCAAAAACGCATGGTAGGCCGGTTCATCGCCAGCGAGTCCGAGTAGCAGCAGGTTCCTGAGCCTCTCCTCGCCCGCGTTCAGCCGGCCTGTTTCTTGCATTCGTTGCATCGAAGCCTTTGGTTACGGCCGCACGGGAATTAGTTCGAATTCCGCCTCCTGTTGACGAATTGTGCCCTAGCGTGTAACCGTTCGCCAGTTGCCGCCGAACTACCTGTCACAGCGCGCCAAACGCATAGTTGCCGAGGGAGGGCGCTCAGCTTGTCCATCCGTCTGCACCGGGACTCGCGCCAGCGGCGTGGCCGATGTAGTAATGTGTACCAATGTCAGGCGCATAATCTTTCGGAGAATGTTATGGATCGTCGTCGATCGCTGAAGTGGCTGTTGGGCTTGTCCGCACTACCGATAATCAATGCCGGCGCCGTGCTGGCGAACCAGGGTGCCGGCCCGGCCTTGCGCAAATCGAAAGCTGAATGGGCTGCTCTGCTGCCGCGTCCCGCGTATCGCGTATTGTTCGAGGAGGATACGGAACGCGCCGGCACCAGTCCCTTGAACCAGGAGAAGCGTGACGGAACTTTCGTTTGTGCCGCGTGCAACCTGCCTTTGTTCGACAGCAGCAAGAAATACGAAAGCGGCACCGGCTGGCCGAGCTTCTGGCAGTCGTTGCCGGGGGCGGTCGCCAACAGGACCGATTACAAGTTGATCTTTCCGCGTACGGAGTACCACTGCACGCGTTGCGGCGGACATCAGGGCCATATCTTCGATGACGGCCCGCCACCGACAGGCAAGCGCTACTGCAACAACGGCGTCGCGCTGACTTTCGTGCCGCGCGCCGATAAGCTGCCGGAGCTGCGGACATGAGAACTCGCTTGGGACTGACCACTTTCGCCGCAACGGTAATGCTGCTGCTAGCCAGCGTCGGCTTCAGCGCCGGCGCGCAGCCGGAAAAACCCGGCGGCAGCACGATGGCTGTTGCAAGCGCAGTTTTCGCCGGCGGCTGTTTTTGGTGCCTGGAAGCGGATTTCGACAAATTACCGGGTGTGACCGCGACCGAATCCGGATACACCGCCGGCAGGACCGAGAATCCTACCTACGAACAAGTTAGCGCGGGCGGCACCGGGCACACCGAGGCCGTGCGCGTGACTTACGACCCGGCGAAAGTAAGTTATCAGCAGTTGGTCGATTACTTCTGGCGCCATATCGACCCGACAGTGAAGGATCGCCAGTTCTGCGACGTGGGCACGCAGTATCGCAGTGGCATCTATTGGCAGAACGAGGCCGAGCGCAAGATTGCCGAAACAAGCCGCGACGCCTTGCTGAAAAGCGGCAAGCTGAAGCAGGTGCTAACGGAAATGGCCGCCGCCTCGGCGTTCTACCCGGCCGAGGAATATCACCAGAACTACTATACGAAAAACCCGATCCGCTATGCCTATTATCGTAACGGCTGCGGCAGGGATGCGCGAGTGAAACAGATTCGGGGCGGCAAATAGGCGTTCCGCTTATGAACTCGCGTGTATTCGCTCTCTGTATTTTTGCAGTCGCGTCGATGACGGCGCTGGCGCCTGCCGCTTTCGCGGCCTGCGACGCGCGCAGCGGGCCGAAGACGGCGGCGCTGGTCGAGCTCTATACGTCCGAAGGCTGCTCCAGTTGTCCGCCGGCCGACCGGCAGTTGAGCCGCCTGCGCCAGATGCTGGATCCGGCGGCCGAGGTGGTGCCGTTGGCGCTGCATGTGGGCTATTGGGATTACATCGGCTGGAAGGATCCGTATGCGCAAGCTGCGTTCGGCGAGCGCCAAAGCGGGCTGGTCCGCGCCGGCCGGCAGAATACGGTCTACACGCCACAATTTTTTGTCGGCGGCACCGAATTGCGCTCCTGGCGGGGCGGGCTGCGCGACCAGGTGCGGCAGCTGAACGCCCTGCCGGCGGCTGCTGACATACATCTGCGCGCGCGCCTCACGGCGGAGGGCGCACTGGCGCTCGATGTTGACGCGACGGCGCGCGCCGGGGCCGAACCGGCCGCGCTGTACCTGGCGCTGGCCGAGAGTGGCCTCGTGTCGAAAGTGATGCGCGGCGAAAACAGCGGCGTGACACTTACGCACGATCATGTGGTGCGCAAATGGATCGGGCCGGTCCGCCTGACCGGCGGCACCGCGCGGGTGCAGCGCGAAATCGCCCTGCCGGCGGCCTGGAGCCGCGCACGGCTGGATCTGGTCGCTTTTGTGCAGGGCGAGAGCAGCAGCGTGCTGCAGGCAATGAGCGCGCAACAATGTGCAGGGTCCTGATGACTGGCCCGGTGGCAGCGGAGTAACATGCTTTCGCCGGCTCGGCTATCATGAGCGCAGGTCGACTCCTGCACAAGGCGGTCTGCGATGAGCCACAAGCACGAACACCTGATTCAGTCCATTTTCCGCGACCCTATCAGCGGCAACATTCACTGGCGCGAGGTGGAGTCACTCCTGCATCATCTCGGGGCCGAGGTCGAATCGCTTTCGGGCGCGCGCCTGCGAGTGAAACTCAATGGCTACGAGGACGTCCTGCACCGCCCGCATCACGGCAACACGCTTGACCGTTCGGCGGTCAAGATCCTGCGCGAGTATCTGGCCCGCGCCCGGGTTACGCCCTCGCTGTATGGGGCAGACAAGCCCCGGGTGAAAGATGCCTAATTTGTCTGCCGGGCGAGCGCCAGCGCCGGATCAGCCGATTGCGAGCAGTTCCACCTCAAACACCAGTGTCGCATTCGGCGGAATCACGCCGCCCGCGCCGCGCGCGCCGTAGCCGAGTTCCGGTGGAATGGTCAGTTTCCTTCTGCCGCCCACGAGCATGCCTTGCACGCCCTCGTCCCAGCCGCGAATCACCTGCCCCGCGCCCAAGTGGAACACGAAGGGGTCGTTTCGATCCTTGCTAGAGTCGAATCTGCTGCCGCTCGCGAGCCAGCCGGTGTAATGCACGGTAACGCTCTGGCCGGCGGCCGCGGCGGCGCCCGCGCCGAGGACGAGGTCTTCCATGGTCAAACCGCTGGGGGTGGTGGTAGTTGGCATGGCAGCATCGAGCGAAAAAAGAACGGCCATTGTAGTACTTAAGGCCTGTTTTCAGCCAGTTCTGGTGCTGAGCCGGCTTCACGGCGCTGCTATAATTCCGCGCTCTGCCGCTATCGCTGTTTTCAAGGCTAGCGCGGCGCTTGCACACCCCGCTCCATGGAACTCTACGACATTGTAATCATCGGCGGCGGCATCAACGGCGCGGGTATCGCGCGCGATGCGGCCGGCCGCGGTCTCAAGGTACTGCTCGCCGAGCAGAACGATTTTGCCTCGGCGACCTCATCGGCTGCCACCAAGCTGATCCACGGCGGGCTGCGTTATCTCGAATATTACGAGTTCCGTCTGGTGTCCGAATCCCTGGCCGAGCGCGAAGTGATGCTGCGCATCGCGCCGCACATCATCTGGCCGCTGGAGTTCGTGCTGCCGCACGAGAAGCATCTGCGCCCGGCGTGGATGGTCCGCGCCGGCTTGTTCCTTTATGACCACATAGGCGGTCGCGGCAGCTTGCCCAAGTCGCGCGGCGTCAGGCTCGAAGCGCAGGGATTCGGCGCAGGCCTGAAACCGGAGTTCACCCGCGGCTTTGCCTACTATGACGCCTGGGTGGACGACGCGCGCCTGGTGGTGCTGACCCTCGCATCGGCGCGCGCGCATGGCGCGACCGCGCTCGCGCGCACGCGCTGCACCAGCGCAAGGCGCGAGAGTGACGCCTGGCGTGTGACGCTGCGGGATCAGGCAAGCGGCAAGGTAAGCGAAGTGCGCTCGCGCATCCTCGTGAATGCCGCCGGCCCCTGGGTGAAGAGCCTGCTCGATCGCGAACTGAACATCGAATCTCCCGGCGAGGTGCGCCTGGTAAAGGGCAGCCACATCGTGGTGCCGCGCATACACGACAAGCGCCATGCCTACATCCTGCAGAATCCGGACCGGCGGGTGATTTTCATGATCCCCTACGAGCGCGAGTTCACCCTCATCGGCACTACCGACGTGCAGGTCAGGGAGCAGGATCTCCCGCCCGCGATCTCGTTCGATGAGATCGCTTATCTGTGTGCGGCGGCGAGCCGCTACAGCGCGCGCGAGATCACCGCCGGACAGGTGGTCTGGAGCTACAGCGGCGTGCGGCCCCTGTACGACGATGGCAAGGAAGATCCGTCGGCCATCACCCGCGACTACGTGCTGCTGCTCGATGAGCGGGGCCCGCCGCTGTTATCCGTTTTCGGCGGCAAGATCACTACCTACCGCAAGCTGGCCGAGCATGTAATGGACAAGCTCGAGCGCTGGATCCCGGCGCACCGGCCCTGGACCCAAGCCGAGGCGCTGCCGGGCGGCGATTTCGGCGGGCGCGATTATCCGACGGTGCTGGGCGAGTTCCGCGCGCGTTATCGCGGGCTTGATCCGCATTGGCTGGCGCGTCTGCTGCGCCGCCATGGCACGCTAAGCGAGAAGATTCTCGATAACGCGAAGACCCAGGGCGACTTGGGCGAGAACTTCGGCGGCGGGCTGTGCGAACGCGAGCTTGCCTATCTGATCGAGCACGAATGGGCAGCCTCGGCCGAGGATGTGCTGTGGCGACGCACCAAGTGCGGATTGCACATGAGCGCGGCGCAGCGCGGGCGGGTCGCCGAACGCATGGCGGGCGGGCGGTGAAGCCGCTCGCGGCGATGCCCGCCGGGGTGGTGAAAGGAATTCGCGGCGTGTTTTGCGACATCGACGACACGCTCACCAGCGAGGGCAAGCTCAGCGCGCGCGCCTATGCTGCATTGGAGCGCCTGCGCGCAGCCGGCAAACTGGTGGTTCCGATCACCGGCAGGCCTGCCGGCTGGTGCGACCACATCGCGCGCATGTGGCCGGTGGACGCGGTGGTGGGCGAGAACGGCGCTTTCTATTTCTATTACGACGCCGCACGGAAAAAGCTGGCGCAGCGCTTCTTGTTCGACGCCGCGACGCGCGCTGCCAACCGCGAAAAAATGGTCGCCGTGCGCGAGCGCATTCTGCGCGAAGTGCCGGGCTGCGCGCTCGCTTCCGACCAGCTTTACCGCGAGGCCGATCTCGCGATCGACTACTGCGAGGACGTGCCGCGCTTGGCCGACGCCGAAGTGGACCGCATAGTCGCACTGATGCGCGCGGCCGGCATGACCGCGAAGGTCAGCTCCATCCACGTCAACGGCTGGTTCGGCGACTACGACAAGCTGGGCATGACGCGCTCGCTGATGCAGGAACGCTACGGCGTCGATCTCGCGCGCGACGAGGCCCGCTACCTGTTCGTCGGCGACTCACCCAATGACGCGCCCATGTTCAAGTTCTTTTCCAATTCGGTCGGCGTGGCCAACGTCGCCGATTTCGGTGCGCGCCTGACCGAGGCGCCGGCCTATGTAACCAGAGGGCGCAGCGGCGAGGGTTTCATCGAAATGGCCGACTGCCTGCTACTTGGCCCTCGACCAGCATCGGGTTGATGGGTGCGCCGCAGTCGTGCGCTGCGACGATGCGTAGCACCCCCGCCTCGCCGGTTTCATCATCGACGTCGACTTCGGTAATTTGGGTCGCATACACATAGGTGCTGAACGGCCTGCCCTGCCCGGTCTCCGGGTCCATGGCGACGGTAGGCGGGTTCCAGGAGGCGCTGCCGATCTCGTACTTAACGAACTTCGACCCTGCGGCGTTGACTCACGCGGCCCGATTACACTCGATCATGTGGAGTCAAGGCATTTCGATGACACCGGGGCGAGCGTCGCCGCGTTGTTCGCATCATGTCAAGATGCGGCGAATCAGGTGCGGGAGCGGCCGGAAGGACGCCAACAGGCGGTGTGTATCGCCCGCGCAGACCGCGCGCGAGCCCGCTCTTCCGATGCGTCGATCGCCACAGGTCGGAACTTCGATCCGAGAAGCGCTTGCAGCGGTTGCTCGAAGAGCGCGTCATCGATCGATTCCTGAAATGCGGGGATCCGCACCACGGATTCGCCCGCATCTATTGTCCCGAATGCCGTCACGATTACCTGCTCCCGTTCTCGTGTAAGGCTCGTTATTTCTGCCCGAGTTGTCACCAGAAGCGCGTGCTCGCCGATGGGGATTGGGTCGAGGCGAATGTCCTTGCGCCTGTACCTCACCGGCAATACGTCTTCACCGTACCCCGGATGTCGCGGCCTATCTTCTCGCGCCGGCGTGGATTGCTCGGCGAGTTGTGCCATATCGTGGAGCGATTGCTGATTCAAGCCTATGTCGGCGCCGGGGTGCAGGGCCGGCCGGGGCTGATTCTGTTCGTACAGACCTTCGGCGCTTTGGTAACCTTCAACCCCCATATCCATGTGCTGGCGGCCGACGGTTTGTTTCGCACCGATGGGGCGTTCGTCGCCACGGGCTACAAACCAGCCGTGCTGGTCGACGGCGACGCGAGCGTCATGATGCACCTGGCGGAGTTCGAGACGGCGGTGCGCTACGGGATGCCGCTGCTGGTGGTGGTCATGAATAACCAGGCGCTCGGCGCCGAGTACTACAAGCTCGACGCGCACCAGATGGACGTCAAGCCCTCGATGATCACGACGCCCGACCTGGGGGGCGTCGGCGTCGCG
>Ga0156177_1223_pt1 | contig 16728 bp, 14 predicted proteins | sample RifCSPlowO2_12_FD_107830 | JGI IMG/M metagenome (GOLD analysis project Ga0156177, IMG submission 107830) | Betaproteobacteria bacterium RIFCSPLOWO2_12_FULL_64_23
AAGAAATGGCACGCTACAAACACATCGACACCAGTCCGAGGTTTCTTGCCGTTGATCTGGAACGACAGCTTCTCCCGGGCACCTTTGAGCACGCGCTGAACTACCTCATTGATCACGAGATCGATCTCAAGGGGTTTGACGCGCGCTACTGCAACGACCTCACCGGTGCTGCCGCGTATCCCCCAGCCATGCTGCTCAAAGTCGTGCTATTTGCCTACTCCCGCGGCATGGTGAGTTCTCGCGCCATCGAGCGCGCCTGCCGCGAACACGTGACCTTCATTGCGCTGTCAGGCGACAGCGCTCCGCACTTCACCACACTGGCTGCTTTTGTTAGCACCCTGAGCGACGAGATTGCACCGCTGTTCGGTGAAGTGCTCCTCCTTTGCGACCGCCAAGGGCTCATCGGTCGGGAGATGTTCGCCATCGACGGCGTCAAGTTGCCCAGCAATGCGAGCAAAGCCAAGAGCGGTACCCGGGCCGAGTTCAGGGAGCGGGCGACCAAGCTCGAAGCCGCTGCCCAAGCCATGCTCGCGCGCCACCGCGAGAATGATGCTCTGCCCATTGAGCCCGACCTGGCAGACAAAGCAGCCCGCCACATCAAACGCCTGAGGATGGATGCCGCCCAAATGCGCCAGTGGCTCAGTGCCAATCCCGACGACCGCAAGGGTGCAAAGGGCAAGATCGTCAAGAGCAACCGCAGCGACAACGAGTCGGCCAAGATGGCCACCAGCAAGGGCGTCATTCAGGGCTACGTCGGTGTTGCCGCCGTCGATGCCCAACACCAGATCATTGTCGAAGCGCAAGCCCATGGCACCGGCTCCGAGCAGGCACTGCTCATGCCGGTGGTTGACGCCACCGCCTCGCTGCGGACCGAGCAAACCCTGATCACTGCCGACGCCGGCTATCACTCCGATGCTAACGTCACGGCGCTGGCCGAAGGCAACATCCCTGCGCTCATCGCCGACAACGGCATGCGCCAGCGTGATGAACGCTTCAAGGATCAGAGCAAGCACAAGGCCAAACCCGATCCGCTCTACAATAAGGAAGGCATGAAACCGAAGAAAGCCGGCCTCTATCGCCCTGAAGATTTCGACTACGACCGGCAAGCGGGCACCTGTATCTGTCCGGCGGGCAAAGTGCTTTACCAGAACGGCGCGAACTGTATTCACAACGGCTACATAGCGGTGAAGTTCCAGGGCGCGCAGCGGGATTGCATCCCCTGCACGGAACGAGACAAATGTCTGCGCACACCGGAGAAGACCAAGACCCGGCAGGTGTGTTTCTTCCGCGGCAAGGCAGATCCGAGGGCAGAGAACTACAGCGACATCATGAAGCGAGCGATCGATAGTCCCGAGGGCAAAGCGCTTTACGGCAGGCGCTTTGCGACGGTGGAACCGGTGTTCGGCAACATTCGCTATAACAAGGGGCTGGATCGATTCACACTACGCGGACAGAGGAAGGTCGATACACAGTGGAAGCTCTTCTGTCTGGTGCACAACATCGAGAAGCTGGCGCATCACGGGTATGCGCAGTAGCGAAGAACAAAAAAAGCACCTGGCAGAGCGCTAAGCGCGCGCCTTCGCCGCAAACAATCCAAAGATTTATTTCCTCGCGTGCCTTGCGATCGCGCCAGCGCGATCTCGCGCGCTCGCGAACAAAGCAAAAAGGGGTTTTTCTACAGCCTCAACGTCGCCATTGAACGGCGCCGATAGGCGTCCGTTCCGATGGCTTGTTAGCCGCGGCCTTCATCCGACCTTCGGCACAATAGTGCCACTTTGCACCGCGTCCAATGTTGAAAGCCTATTCCGCAATTCTTCCTCGCTTAGTACGCCTGCGCGGTAGCGGTTTCTGAGGAAATGTGGCGCGGCAATCGAGCCCTTGGCTTTATTGCAGTTGTGGCACGAGGCCACCACGTTCTTATACGAATTGTCCAGCTTCTCAACCTGCGGAACGAGATGATCAAGTTCGCACGTTTCAATGGTGAGCGCGCGGAGGCAGTAGAAACAAGCGTGGTTTTCGCGCACGAGGAGTGACGATACATACTGTCGGCCAGAGAAGAAATCCAACGTAGCAATGTCAACCGCAGAGGGTGCAGGTTGCGGACGCGATAAACCCGCGACCTCACCGGGGAGCAGGACAGAGATGAGATGTCCATTGCGAGAGCGATCTTCGATCTTCAGACAGCCTTTGGCATGAAGCGAACGAAGCACTTCTCGGACCTTGAAGTCACTTTGCGACAAAGCCTTCGAAAGCGGCCCAACGGCAAATAGCCCTGACGGAACTCCTTTCAGCCTCGTATGACGCAGAAGGTGGTAATACAGCGTGCGTTCCCAGGAGTCGAGCTGAAGTTGCGGGGCCAGCAGGTCCTCAACGTCAGCGTAGATCTGGTCCCATGCTAATTCCACGAGGTGCGTCCTTTAGCGGCTAACTAGTAATAGTCGTCATGCTGACCATGCTAAATCCATATAGCGGCATACGCAACCATACATCGGTATAGAGTCCGATATGCCGCTATATATCGGCCGCTGAACTCCTCGTGGTCATTCGCCGACTACCCGGTGACCGATTCCCAGGGTGCGAACCGCCTCCCGAGTCATCTCCCATAGCTTTTGCCGCGGCCGCCAGATACCGCCGGCCTCTTTGACCGCGATGCGCAGGTCGGTTTCGTCCCAGGCGATGCGAACGGCGACGAGATCGTGATCCTGGCGGCGTGGTTTGCGGGAACGACCGTGCCAGGGCGCTTCTTCGATGACCAGTTCCACCGTCTTCAGGCGCCGGCCGCGCGTTTGGTCATACAGGTATCGAACGCACACAAGCCGCTGCCCGTAACGGGCAGCGAGTTTCTTGGTGCCCGGCATGCCGGGGCGTAATGTCAGGCGGGTTTCCATCGCAGTTCCGGTGCTAACGCACGAGGCCGGATAGGCGGGTACAGCATCGCGCAAGCGCCATGCGGTCTGCCTGCGGCAGGCGTCCCTCGGCCCCTCTGCAATCGCAGGCAGAATGCCGGAGAGCGGCAGCCAGAGCGGACCTTGGAGCGGGGTGTGTTCTTTCCAGCTGGAAAAGATAACTGCCCGGACCCTATCAACTCATCTTTGCTTGTCGGGCGGCCTTTACTCTGCCGAAACGCATTCAAGAAAATCCGCGATCAAATCAACGTGTGATCTGCGCCAGTGCCTCGAAATATTCCGGAAAAGTTTTGTTGACGCATTGTGGGTCGTTGATGCGCACGGTCACGCCGCCCAGCGCGGCAAGCGAAAAACACATCGCCATGCGGTGATCGTCGTAGGTGTCGATGGTGGCCGGGCGCAGCTTCGCCGGTGGAGTCACGCGCAACCAGTCCTTGCCCTCCTCCGCCGTTGCGCCGAGTTTTCTCAGTTCGGTCGCCATGGCGGCGATGCGATCGGTTTCCTTGACGCGCCAGCTGCCGATGTTGCGCAGCACGCTGGTGCCGTCGGCGAACAGCGCCGCCACGGCGATGGTCATGGCCGCGTCGGGAATGTGATTGAAGTCGGCATCGATGGCCCGCAGTTTCTTCTTGCTCTTGTCGCCAGGCGCGCTGGCCTCGATCCAATTATCGCCCATGGCGATGCGTGCGCCCATTTGCTCCAGGGCTTCGGCGAAGCCCACGTCCCCCTGGATACTGCCCCGTCCCACCCCCTCGACCCGCACCGGCCCGCCGCCGATGGCACCCGCCGCGAGGAAGTAGGATGCCGACGAAGCGTCGCCCTCCACCCAGAGCTCGCCCGGACTGCGGTAATGCGCGCCCGCGGGAATGGTGAACGCGGCCCAGCCGTCGCGCCCGACCTCGACGCCGAAGCGGCGCATCGTGTTCAGCGTGATTTCCACATAGGGCTTGGAAATCAGCTCGCCCTCGACGGCAACGGTGGCCTGCCGGCCCGTGAGCGGCAAAGCCATCAGCAGCGCGCTCAGGAACTGACTCGATACGTCTGCGCGCACGCTCACCTTTCCCGCATTGATCGGTGCAGGCTTTATGTGCAGCGGCGGATAGCCTGGCGCGCCAAGGTAGTCGATGCTTGCCCCAACGGCGCGCAAGGCATCGACCAGGTCGCCGATCGGGCGCTCGTGCATGCGCGCCGTGCCCGACAGGCGATAGTCTCCGCCGCTGAGCGCCAGCACCGCCGTAAGCGGCCGGAACGCGGTGCCGGCATTGCCGAGAAACAGTTCCGCGGCCTTGACCGGAAACGCGCCACCGGCGCCGGTCACGACGGTCGCACCGCCTTCCCGCCTCACGGCAATGCCGAGCTTGCGCAAGGCGTCCTGCATGACGCGCGTGTCGTCGGAATCGAGCAGGTCGTGCAGGCGCGTCTCGCCCGAGGCCAGGGCCGCGAGCAGCAGCACGCGATTGGAAATGCTTTTCGACCCCGGCAGCTTGACCGAACCCACGACGCTGAGTATGGGTGCGAGATCGAGAAATTTCACGGTTGGCACCGGGGCAATCAGGCGGAAAGCCGCGTCATTGCTGCTTCTTCAGCCATTTGTTGCGCGCTGCGCGCGCCCGCGTGAATATTTTTTCCAGTCCCGCCGCATCGCCCTTCTGCAGCAATTGTTTTACCTCGGCCAGCTCGCGCTGATAGCCGCTGAGTTCCAGCAACAGGGCCTTGCGGTTGGCGACACAAACGTCGCGCCACATTTCCGGATGGCTGGAGGCGATACGGGTGAAATCGCGAAACCCCCCGGCCGCATAGTCGAACAACTGCTTGGCGTTCGGATGGCGCGCGACCTGGTCCACCAGCGCGTAGGACAAGAGGTGCGGCAGATGACTCACCGCGGCGAACACCCGGTCGTGCTCGGCCGGACGCATGCTAAGCAGCCGGGCGCCGCAAAGGCGCCAGGCAGCGCGCACCCTGCGGATGCTGCGCTCGCTGTTCTCGGGCAGCGGAGTCAGCACCACCTTGCGCTGGTGGTACAGATCGGCACGGGCCGCCGCCACGCCGCTGTGCTCCGCACCCGCGATCGGATGGCCGGGCACGAACTGCGCCGCGCGGCTCTTGAGCTCGCGGTAGGCGAGCGCCACCACGTCCTGCTTGGTGCTGCCGCCATCGGTCACGACCGTGCCCGCCGCGAGATGCGGCGCGATGGCGCGCAGGACCGCGCCCATCTGGCCGACCGGCGCGGCAATGAGAACGAGATCGGCGCCCGCGACAATGGCCGGATCGGCGTACGCTTCGTCGATCACGCCGAGCGCCAACGCGCGCTGGAGATTGGCCGGATTCCGGCCGAGGCCGATGACGCGCTTCACAGCGCCTGCCGCCTTGAGGCCGAGCGCGAACGAGCCGCCGATCAGGCCGACACCGAAGATGACTACCGTATCGAGGCGGTACCCGGCCACGCGCTTTAGTCCTTGAGCACCGCTTGCAGCGCCTCGAGAAAACGCGCGTTCTCGCGCGCCAGACCGATGGTCACGCGCAAGTGGTCGGGCATGCCGTAATTGGCCAATGGCCGCACGATCACGCCTTGGCGCAACAGTTTCTGGAACACCGCGCCTGCCTGGCTCTGGTTGTCCGCGCGCGGGATTTCAATGGTGACGAAGTTGCCGTACGAGGCAATCCAGGCGAGGCCCAGCCGCCTGCATCCGTCGAGCAGTTGCGCCATGCCGGCGACATTGAGCGCGTAGCTCTCGCGCACGAAGTCCTGGTCCGCGAACGCGGCGACGGCAGCGGCGATGGCGAGATTGTTGACATTGAACGGCTGGCGCACGCGGTTGAGCAGCGCGGCCACCTCCGGCCGGCACACGGCGTAGCCGACGCGCAGGCCGGCGAGCCCGTAGACCTTGGAGAAGGTGCGCGTCACGATCAGGTTGGGAAAGCGTTCGACCCAGGCGATGCTGGGGCAGCGCAAGTCCGGCGCCAGATACTCGTTATAGGCTTCGTCCACCACGACCACCACGTTCTTCGGCGCGCGCTCGAGGAAGGACTCGAGCTCCGCCGCCGTGAGCAGGGTGCCGGTCGGATTGTTCGGGTTGGCGATGAACACCACATGCGTATCGGACCGGATCGCCGCCAGCATCGCCTCCAGGTCGTGGCCGAAATGCTTCGCCGGTACGACGATGCTGTGCGCGCCGCGTGCCTGCGTCGCCAGCGGATAGACGGCGAATGCGTGCTGCGAATAGACCGCCGAGCAGCCCGGCGCCAGAAACGCCATGCCCGCCAGCTCGAGCACGTCGTTCGAGCCGTTGCCGAGGACAATCTGCTGCATCGCCACGCCCAGCCGCTGCGACAGCGCCTGCGTAAGCTCGAATCCATCGGGGTAGCGCGCCAGTTCCGGCAGCGCCGCTTGTATCGCGGCAAGCGCCCTCGGCGACAGCCCGCGCGGGTTTTCGTTCGACGCAAGTTTCACGATCGAACGCTCATCGAGCCCGAACTCGCGCGCGAGTTCGGTGATCGGCTTGCCCGGCTGATACGGCGCGATGGCGCGCACGTAGGCGGGAGAAAGTTCGCAAAGGTCCAGGATGTCCGACATGAGTTTGCGGGCGCCAGCGTCCTGAGGCTAGAGCACCGCCGCAGGATAAGAACCGAGAATTTTCAGGAAGGGCGCGAGTTTTTCCAGCTCGGCCAGCGCCTTCGCCACCTTGGGATCCTGTCGATGGCCCAGCACATCGACATAGAACATGTATTCCCAGCGTCCGGTGCGCGCCGGGCGCGACTCGAACCGGCTCATGCTGACGCCGTGCCTGGCGATCGGCGTCAACAGCGCGTGCACCGCGCCGGGCCGGTTGGGCGCCGACATGACGAGCGAGGTCAGGTCCTTGCCCGAAGGTGCCGCATCGTGATCGCCCAGCACCAGGAAGCGCGTGGTGTTGTTGGGATCGTCCTCGATATTGCGCGCCGCCAGTTTGAGGCGGTGACGCTGGAGTGCGACATCGCCGGCGATGGCCGCCGCGCCGGCGTCTTGCGCAGCCAGGCGCGCCGCCTCGGAATTGCTTGCCACCGGCAGGCGTTCGGCGTCGGGCAGCTTGCGGCTCAACCACTGATTGCACTGCGCCAGCGATTGCGGATGGGAATAAACGCGCACGATTTTTTTCAGCGAACCCGACTTGGACATCAGGTTCTGGCGCACGCGCAGCACCGTCTCGGCGCAGATCTTGAGCGGCGTGCCGAGCAGCAGGTCGTGCGTCCTGCCGATCGCCCCTTCGCTCGAATTCTCCACCGGCACCACGCCGTAATTGGCGCTGCCGGTCTCGGCTTGGCGGAACACCTCGTCGATGGAAGCGCAAGGTTGCGCGCTCACGCCGCTGCCGAATAGCTTCAGCACCGCCATCTCGCTGAAGGTGCCGGCGGGTCCGAGATAGGACACTGCGAGCGGCTGCTCCAGCGCGCGGCAGGCGGAGATGATTTCCGCATACACCCGGGCGAGCGCTTCCTTGCCCAGCGGGCCGGCGCTTCTTGCAAGTATCCGGCGCAGCACCTGGGCTTCGCGCTCCGGCCGGTACACCTTGATCCCCTGTTTCAGCTTGCCCACCGCATGTGCCAGCCGGGCGCGCTCGTTCAACGCCGTCAGCAGGCGCTCGTCGAGCGCATCGATTTGCGCGCGCAGCTTGGCCAGGTCCTTGTTCATCGCGACCTCAGTCACGCAGCGGCAGATAGCGCACAGCCAGCACGCCGTCGATCTTGGAGAGCTGCGCCACCAGGTCGCGCGTCGCCGCGCTGTCCACGTCAACCAGGGTATAGGCCACCTCGCCCTTGGACTTGTTCAACATGTTGTGGATGTTCAAGCCCGCCTTGCCGATGGCGGCGGATATCTGCGCCACCATATTGGGCACGTTGGCGTTGGCGATGGCAATGCGGTAGGGCGATTCGCGCGGCATGGTCATGTCCGGAAAATTGACCGCATTGGACACATTGCCGTGCTCGAGGTATTCGCGCACCTGGTCCACCACCATCACGGCGCAGTTGTCCTCGGCTTCGCGCGTGGAGGCCCCGAGGTGCGGCAGCGCGATCACGCCGGGCACGCCGGCAAGCCGGCTGTCCGGAAAATCAGTCACGTAATACTTCAGCTGGTGCGCGGCGAGCGCCTGCACCACGGCTGCGCTGTCGACGATGCCTTCGCGCGAGAAATTGAGCAGGATCGTGCCCGCGCGCACCAGATCCAGGTTCTTTGCGTTCACCAGGTTGCGCGTCTGCGGCAGGAGCGGAACGTGCAGCGTGACAAAGTGGCTCACCTTCAGCACCTCGTCGATGGAATGCGCCTTCTTCACCTGTGCCGGCAGGCTCCAGGCCGCGTCCACGGTGATCTCCGGATCAAAGCCGAGCACGTTCATGCCCAGGTTGATCGCGGCGTCGGCCACGAGGCTGCCGATTTTTCCCAGGCCGATGACCCCGAGCGTATGCTGCGGCAGCTCGATGCCGGCGAACTGCTTCTTGCCGTCCTCGACGCGCTTCGCCAGCGCCGCGTCCTCGCCTTTGATGGCGCGCACGAATTCCAGCGCCGGAGCGAGGTTGCGCGCTGCGATCAGCATGCCCGCGAGCACCAGTTCCTTCACTGCGTTGGCGTTGGCGCCGGGCGCGTTGAACACCGGCACGCCGCGCTCGCTCATCGCCTTCACCGGGATGTTGTTGGTGCCGGCGCCGGCGCGGCCGATGGCCTTCACGGAAGGCGCGATTTTCATCTCGTGCAGATCCTGCGAACGCAGCAGGATGGCATCGGGGTGCGCCGCCTCCTTGTCGATGTGATACCTCTCGGCAGGAAAGCGCTTCAGCCCGACCTGCGCGACGTTGTTCAGTACCAGGATTTCAAACGCTTTGCGCTCAGGCATGATCGGCCTCGAACTCGCGCAGGTACGCAACCAGTTGCCGCACCCCTTCGATGGGCATGGCGTTGTAGATCGAGGCGCGCATGCCGCCGACCGAGCGGTGGCCCTTCAATTGCACCATGCCGTGCGCCTTCGCCCCCTTGAGGAACGCCTCGTCCAGCGCCTCGTTCCCGAGCTTGAACGGCACGTTCATGCGCGAGCGGTCGCGCGGCTCGACCGGGCTGACGAAGAATTTGCTCTGGTCGAGGTAGTCGTACAACAGCGCTGCCTTGGCGATGTTGCGCCGTTCGATCTCGGCGAGCCCGCCTTGTTCTTTCAGCCACTTGAACACCAGCCCGGCGATATAGATGGCATAGGTCGGCGGCGTATTCAACATGGAGTCGGCCTCGGCCTGCTGCTTATAGTCGAAAGCCGAGGGCGTGAACGCCGCCGCCTGGCCGATGAGGTCGTCGCGCACGATCACCAGCGTCAGTCCGGCCGGCCCGATGTTTTTCTGCGCGCCGCCGTAGATCAATCCGTATTTCGCGACATCCACCGGACGCGACAGAATGTGCGAGGACATGTCCGCCACCAGCGGCACGGCGCCGGTGTCGGGCACCCAGTGGTACTCCAGGCCGCCGATGGTTTCGTTGGAACAGATATGGACGTAGCCCGCCTCCTTTGACAACTTCCAGCCTTGCTGCGGCGGGATATAGCTGAAGTTCCTGTCCTCGCTCGAGGCGGCGACATTCACGCTGCAGTATTTCTTCGCTTCCTTGATCGACTTTTTCGACCATTCGCCGGTGTTGACGTAATCGGCCACGCCGCGGCCGCGCAGCAGGTTCATCGGCACGATGGCGTTCTCGGCGATCGCGCCCCCCTGCAGGAACAACACCTTGTAATTCGCCGGCACCGCCAGCAGTTCGCGCAGGTCCTTTTCCGCCTCGGCGTGTATCGAAATGAATTCCTTGCCGCGGTGGCTCATTTCCATCACCGACATGCCGCTGCCGTGCCAGTCGAGCATCTCCGCCGCAGCCTGCTGCAGCACCGCCTCCGGCAGTACCGCCGGACCCGCGCTGAAATTGAATATTCGTGCCACGATCTTCCCCCTAACCCGGACAAGCCGGAACCGAACAGCTCAACTCGCTTTGCCTTCCTCCATCCTCCGCCATTGCGCGGACGAAAAACCGTCCGCGCGGATCGTCGATTGCGCACGGATGAAAACCCATCCATGCGCAATCGGCGATCTTGTATGAAAACAACCCCAAGCCGTCCTGGTTTCTTGACCATAACCGTGTATTTGGTACGGATGGTTCTTATCCGTACCAAATACACGGTTGGCGCGCGCGAGCGCGCAATTTCGCACGTCACTCACCTTCAGTAATGCCTTTCCCCTCACCATTGCCGTTGCCATTGCCGGTTTCTTCGTCCGACTCCAGCACCTTTTCGATGCCGGCGAGGTGCGTGCCGGCGTCGAGGTTGATCAGCGTCACGCCCTGAGTCGAACGTCCCTGTTCGCGGATCTGCGCCACCCTGGTGCGGATGACCACGCCGCCGGTGGAAACCAGCATCACCTGGTCCTTCTCCTCCACCAGCACCGCGCCGACCAGATTGCCGTTGCGCTCGCCCGTGTGGATCGCGATCATGCCCTTGGTGCCGCGGCCGTGCCGAGTGTACTCGGAAATCGGCGTGCGCTTGCCGAAGCCGTTCTCGGTAGCGGTGAGCACGGTCTGGCTCTCGTTCTCGGCCACCAGCATGGAGATCACGCGCTGCCCCTGGTCCAGCATCATGCCGCGCACGCCGCGCGTCACGCGTCCGGTGGGCCGCACATCGTCCTCCTCGAAGCGCACCGCCTTGCCCGCGTCGGAGAACAGCATGACGTCGTACCTGCCGTCGGTGATGGCGACGCCGATGAGGAAATCGCCCTCGTCCAGCTCCACCGCGATAATGCCCTTGCCGCGCGGATTGGCAAAAGCCGACAGCGGCGTCTTTTTCACCGTTCCCTGCGCCGTGGCCATGAAGATGAAATGCCCGTCGTCGAACTGCTTCACCGGCAGAATGGCGGTGATTTTCTCGCCCTCCATCAGCGGGAACATGTTGACGACGGGCTTGCCGCGGCTTGAGCGGCTGCCCTGCGGCACCTGGTAGACCTTGACCCAGTACACGCGGCCGCGGCTGGAGAAGCAGAGGATGTAATCGTGGGTGTTCGCGATGAACAGCCGTTCGATGAAATCGTCCTCCTTGGTCGCGGTCGCCTGCCTGCCGCGTCCGCCGCGGCGCTGCGCGCTGTAGTCGGCGAGCGGCTGCGACTTGATGTAGCCCGTGTGCGACAGGGTCACCACCATGTCGGTCGGGGTGATCAGGTCCTCATCGTCGAGGTCCTGCGGATTTTGCTCGATCTCGCTCTTCCTCGTGTCGCCGTACTGCTCTTTGATCGCGTTCATTTCGTCGACGATGATCGCGGTGATGCGCGCCGGCTTGGCGAGGATGTCGAGATAATCGGCGATCTGCACCATCACCTCTTTATATTCGGACACGATCTTGTCCTGCTCCAGGCCGGTGAGGCGCTGCAGGCGCATCTCCAGAATCGCCTGCGCCTGGGCGTCGGACAAATGGTAGCCGCCCTCGACCAGGCCGAAATTCGCCGCCAGGCCGTCAGGACGCGAGGCGTCTGCAGCGGCGCGCGCGAGCATCTCCGCCACCAGCTGCGAGCGCCAGGCCCGCGCCATCAGCGCCGTCTTGGCTTCGGGCGGCGTCTGCGACTGCTTGATCAGGGCGATGATCTCGTCGACGTTCGACAGCGCCACCGCCAGGCCTTCGAGGATATGGCCGCGCTCGCGCGCCTTGCGCAATTCGAACACGGTGCGCCGCGTCACCACCTCGCGCCGGTGCGCGAGGAACGCGTCGAGCATCTGCTTCAGGTTCAACAGGCGCGGCTGGCCGTCGACCAGGGCCACCATATTGATGCCGAAGCTGTCCTGCAGCTGGGTCTGCTTGTACAGGTTGTTGAGCACCACTTCGGGCAGCTCGCCACGCTTCAATTCGAACACCATGCGCATGCCCGACTTGTCCGACTCGTCGCGGATTTCGCTGATGCCCTCCAGTTTCTTTTCGTTCACCAGCTCGGCGATGCGCTCGAGCAGGCTCTTCTTGTTGACCTGGTAGGGCAGCTCGTCGACGATGATGGACTGGCGATTGCCCTTCTCCATGTCCTCGAAATGGGTGCGCGCGCGCATGATCACGCGGCCGCGGCCGGTGCGGTAGCCCTGGTGCACCCCGGCCAGGCCGTAAATGATCCCGGCCGTGGGGAAATCCGGCGCCGGCATGATTTCGATCAGCTCGTCGATGCTGATGGCGGGATTGGCGAGCAGCGCCAGACCCGCATCCACCACCTCGGTCAGGTTGTGCGGCGGGATATTGGTCGCCATCCCCACCGCGATGCCCGACGAGCCGTTGATGAGCAGGTTGGGTATGCGCGTCGGCAGCGCCGTCGGCTCCCGTTCCTTGCCGTCGTAATTGGGGACGAAATCGACCGTTTCCTTGTCGATGTCGGCCAGCAGTTCCGAGGAAATGCGCTCCAGCCGGCACTCCGTGTAGCGGTAGGCCGCGGCCGAATCGCCGTCGATGGAGCCGAAGTTGCCCTGGCCGTCGATCAGCGTGTAGCGCATGGAGAAGTCCTGCGCCATGCGCACCAGCGCCTCGTACGTGGCGGAATCGCCGTGCGGGTGATACTTGCCCAGCACCTCGCCCACGATGCGCGCGCATTTCACGTAAGACCGGTTCCACACGTTGTTCGATTCGTGCATCGCGAACAGCACGCGCCGGTGCACCGGCTTCAGGCCGTCGCGCACGTCCGGCAGGGCCCGCCCCACGATCACGCTCATGGCGTAATCGAGATAGGAGCGCCGCATTTCTTCTTCAAGGCTTACCGGCAGGGTTTCTTTGGCGAACTGTTCCATGACCAGCGAATTGTCTAATAGTCTGTAACAAAATCGGGGCGTCTAGAGGGGTGGCCCCTGGTCGTTACGGCCCCAAAAAAAGTGCCGCAAATCGCGGCTGAAAAGAGCATTGAAGTTTAACACGGGCAACCGCCCTCTGACCATCTAAACCGCCGGGCTCGACCCTGGCGGAACTCCGCGCTTTGCCCCAGTCTCCGGTTATGTTGTAGTATGATGACCGAGGCTCAAAGGAAAAGTCGCTGTCACCTGTTCATCCGGTAAATGGAGGGGAATAATATGAAAACGCTTAAGATCCTGGGCACTTCGATACTGGCGTTGTCCGCCACCGTCTCCGTACCTGTCATGGCCGAAAGCGCTGACGGCTATGTGAAGAGCGTCGGCGGCGTCGTCAAGAACTCCACCGGGCAGTGCTGGCGCACCGGTTATTGGACGCCGGCAATGGCAACAAAGGAGTGCGATCCGGACCTGGTGCCCAAACCTGCGGCCCCGGCCCCCGTTGCGCCGCCGCCTGCCCCGCGCGCTGCTCCGGCACCCGCGCCTGCGCCTGCACCCGCCCCGGTGGCCGCAGCCAAGCCCAAGCGCTGTGACGCCACCGTAACGTTCAGCTCGGACGAAGTGTTCGTATTCAACAAGGCGGTGTTGACGCCGGCGGCCATGGCCAAGCTGGACCAGGGTGTTGTGGCCAAGCTGCCGCAATGCGCCAAAATCGACCTGATCCTGGTTTCGGGCTACACCGACCGCTTGGGCTCGCCGCAATACAACCAGAAACTGTCGGAGAAGCGCGCCGATGCGGTGAAAGCTTACCTGGTGAAGAAGGGCGTCGACGCTTCCCTGATCGACACCATAGGCATGGGCAAGACGCTGCAGATCAAGTCGTGCCCGGACGGCAAGGACCGCAAAGCCCTGATTTCGTGCCTCGCGCCGAACCGCCGCGCAGTGGTGGAAATCAAGGGACCGGCAAAATAGGCAAGGTGCCTAGGTCTAAAAAAGCCCCGCCTGTTACGCGGGGCTTTTTTTATGACGCCCCGCTGCCCTCACCCCCGGCCCCTCTCCCGCGTTGCGGGACAGGGGCGCATCGTGTCAGCGCGTATGCGCGCACTGAACCGTAACGTGGGCGGGGCTTTTTTTCATGAGTCCTGAGGTGGAATCGAATCCCGAACCGATAGACCTGCTGATCGACGCGCGCTGGGTTATCCCGGTCAACCCGGCCGGGCTTGTGCTCAAACACCATAGCCTTGCCGTGCGCGACGGGCGCATTCTCGCCGTGCTGCCGGCGGCCGAGGCGCATGCCGCCTACGTCGCGGCCGAGCGCGTGGCGCTGCCCAGGCACGCACTCATTCCGGGCTTGGTCAATCTGCATACCCATGCCTCGATGGCGCTGATGCGCGGGCTCGCCGACGACATGGCGCTGATGCAATGGCTGCAGGATCGCATCTGGCCGGCAGAGACCAGGCATGTGTCGCCGCAGTTCGTCTACGACGGCACCCTGCTCGCCTGCGCCGAGATGCTGGGCGGCGGCATCACCTGCTTTAACGAAATGTATTTCTATCCCGGCGATGCCGCGCGCGCCGCACTCGACATGGGCATGCGCGCGGCGCTGGGCCTGATCGTCATCGATTTTCCGAGCGCCTACGCCGCCGACGCCGACGATTACGTGGCCAAGGGCCTGGCGCTGCGCGATGTGCTGCGCGAGCACCCGCTGCTGTCGTTCTGCATGGCGCCGCACGCTCCCTATACCGTCAGCGACAGAACCTTTTCCCGGCTGGTCACCCTGGCCGAGGAACTCGATCTGCCGGTGCATATGCATGTGCACGAAACCCAGAACGAGATCGGGCAGAGCATGGCGCAGCACGGGGTGCGGCCGCTGGAACGGCTGCGCCGTCTCGGCCTGGTCGGCCCGAATCTGATCGCGGTGCATGCGATCCACCTGACGCAGGAGGAAATCGCGCTGCTGGTGCAAAACGGCAGTTCGGTCGCGCATTGCCCTTCCTCCAATCTCAAATTCGCCAACGGTTTTGCGCCGGTGGCGCGCATGCTGGCAGAGGGCGTGAACATCGGCCTGGGAACGGACGGATCAGCCAGCAACAACCGCCTCGACCTGTTCCAGGAAATGCGCCAGGCGGCGCTGCTCGCCAAAGCAGTGAGCGGCGACGCGAGCGCGCTGCCCGCCCACCGGGCGCTCGGCATGGCGACGCTCGATGGCGCACGCGCGCTGCGCCTGGACCACGCGATCGGGTCGATCGAACCCGGCAAATTCGCCGACCTGACAGCGGTAGAATTCACCGCGCCCGACATGCTGCCTTGCTACGATCCCATCTCGCATATCGTCTATGCCGCCGGCCGCGAAAATGTCAGCCACGTCTGGGTCGCGGGCCGCCTGCTGCTCGAGAACCGGGTGCTGAAGACGCCGCCGAAAAATGATCTGGAAAACCTCGCCATTTTGTGGCAAAATAGGCTGTCAATGGAAACAAAGGCTTAAGCAGAGCCCGCAACTAAGTTTCCGCTGCGCAGTGCGATCGAACTTTATCGAGGGGAAAACATGAACAACACAGCAAAACAATTCGGGTTGGTCCTTGCCGCCGCGCTTGCGCTTGGTATCGGTGCGACCGGCGCCTTGGCCGCCGATCAAGGCTATGTCATGGCTCCGGGTTCCGGTAATGTCGTGGTCAAGAATTCGACCGGCCAGTGCTGGCGCACGGGCTACTGGACCCCCGCCATGGCGACTACGGAATGCGATCCGGACCTGGTGCCGAAACCACCCGCGCCCGCGCCCGCACCGGTCGTTGCGCCCCCTCCTCCCGCGCCCAAGCCCGCGCCGCCTGCGCCGCCTGCCGCGCCCAAGCCGGTCAAGGAAAAGGTGACCATGGCCGCCGACACGCACTTCGACTTCGACAAGTCCGCGCTCAAGCCCGAAGGCAAGGCGAAACTCGACGACCTGGTGGGCAAACTAAAAGCGGTGAACCTCGAAGTCGTCATTGCCATCGGCCATACCGATAGCATCGGCAGCAAGGCGTACAACCAGAAGCTGTCGGTGCGCCGCGCCAACTCGGTCAAGAATTACCTGGTAAGCAAAGGCATCGAAGCCAACCGCATCTATACCGAGGGCAAGGGTGAAACGCAGCCGGTCTCCAGCAACAAGACCAAGGACGGCCGCGCCAAGAACCGCCGCGTCGAAATCGAGGTAGTGGGAACCCGTCAAAGGTAGGTTTCCGCAACCCTTTCAAAAGCCCTGCGCGAGCGGGGCTTTTTTATTTGGACTGCAAGAGACCATGAATGCCGACCCGCAGGAACTGGCCAAATTCAGCGAACTGGCCCACCGCTGGTGGGACCCGAGCGGCGATTTCAAGCCGCTGCACGAAATCAATCCCCTGCGCCTGGGCTGGATCGACGGCATCGCCGGATTGAGGGCCAAATCGGTGCTGGACGTCGGCTGCGGCGGCGGCATCCTGGCCGAAGCAATGGCGGCGCTGGGCGCTCGCGTCAAAGGCATCGATCTGTCCGAAAAGGCGCTGAAAGTGGCCATGCTGCACTTGCTCGAGTCGCGCCTCGAGGTGAACTACGAAGAAATCAGCGCCGAGGCGCTGGCGCAACGCGAGGCCGGACATTACGACGCCCTCACCTGCATGGAACTGCTGGAGCACGTGCCCGATCCGGCCAGCACGGTCAGCGCCTGCGCGCAACTGGTCAAGCCGGGCGGGCACGTATTTTTCTCCACCATCAACCGCAATCCCAAGTCCTATCTGCTTGCGGTGATCGGCGCCGAATACATTCTGCGCCTGCTGCCCCGCGGCACGCATGAGTACGCGAAATTCCTCAAACCGTCGGAGCTCGCGCGCCATTGCCGCGCCGCCGGCCTCACGCTGAAATCGGTGATCGGCATGAGCTACAACCCGCTGACGAAGATCTATTCGCTCAACGACGACGCCAGCGTCAATTACCTGATGCACTGCGTGCGTGATGCCTAGAGCCGGTGCGCGGGCGGTGCTGTTCGATCTGGACGGCACGCTCGCCGACACTGCG
>Ga0156177_1104_pt1 | contig 16570 bp, 14 predicted proteins | sample RifCSPlowO2_12_FD_107830 | JGI IMG/M metagenome (GOLD analysis project Ga0156177, IMG submission 107830) | Betaproteobacteria bacterium RIFCSPLOWO2_12_FULL_64_23
GCTCGAATGCGCCGCGCAAGTGGTTTTGCAGGGCAAACGTTTCGACCGCCAGGGCGTGCAGTTCCGCCGAATAATAGCTGCAGCGATTGCGCCCCCGTTCCTTGCCCTCGCGCAGGGCAGCACTGGCATTGGAGATGAGTTCGGTGGCGTTCGCTCCGTCCTGCGGATAGCAGCTGATTCCAATGCTCGCCGAGACGTAGATGCGCTGATTTGCGATCGAAAACCGTCGAGCCAGTGACGCCCGGAGATTCTCCGCGGCCGCCGCGATTTCGCTCGTCGTCTTGTCCTCGAGTATCACCGCAAATTGGTCGGCGCCGAACCGCGCCAGGACATCGAGTTCGTGCAACTGAGCGCGAAGAAGTCTGGACACCTCCAGCAACAGCTCGTCACCCGCTTTATACCCGAGAGACTCGTTGATGGTCCCGAAACGATCCAGATCGACAATCAGCATGCCCAGCGATGTGCCACGCCGCTGTGCGCGCATCACGGCGGTATGGCAGCTTTCCCTGAGCAGGGTTCGATTGGGCAGCTGCGTCAACCGGTCGTGGTGAGAAAGAAAGGTGGTCAAACGCAGCCGGCGCACCATGACCTTCGAGACCTCGAGCCCGACGATGGGATTGACGCGCAACAGCTCGAGGATGCGTCGCCTGTCCATCGCGACGACTTCGCAATCAGTCAGGGCGATAGCCGAGGCGCTGCGCTGATGTACCTGCTCATCGAGAACTGCCATCTCACCCAGGATATCGCCTTTTTCGGCGATCTCGAGCACGAGGTCCCCGACTCTAATCTCGGCTTGCCCGGACTTGACGATGTACAACACCTCGCCGAGGTCGCCCATCTCGAAGATCGAACTGCCGGCCGGCCTGGATTCCGCCGGATCCAGTCCGGACAGAACGGTGGTGAAGTCGAAGTTCATTGCCTTACCCCCTGGACGCAGCGAAGGCCAGCCGATGAACCGCCGGCCGCCGCCGGCCAGGATGCCGTGCGGCTGACCCGGGTTGTTGGCTTAGAGGAACAGACAGGCTGGTTTGCAAAGACAGCTTTAGGTTCTCAGTCCACTCGGATCCAGGTCTGGGTGCGGCCGAAAAACAAGATCGAGCCGCGCATTTCGAGCTTCTTCCCTCCTTCGATGACCGTCACCTTGGCGTTGTAGGTCTTGCCGTTATTGGGGTCAAGAATCTTGCCGCCACCGTAAGCGTTGTCGCCTTCCTTCTTCAAACCGGTCAGGATGGTCATGCCGATCACCGGTTTGCCCTTGCGCGGATCGTCACTGGCGCATTCGTCGCACTTGGAGTCCTGTTTGGCCGGATCGACGATTTTCTCAACCGTTCCCGAAATCACGCCGTCCTTTTCCGTGATGCGAACCAGGGATTTGACTTTGCTGGTTGCATCGTCGATGGTGTTCCACGTGCCGACCGGCGACATCGGATCGGCAAGCGCGGCCATCGATACGCCTGCGATAAACATCGTGATGCAGAAACGGGATTGCAGTGATGGCATGGGGAGTCTCCATATAGGGTCTTGTTCCTGCCTAAAGCGGGACGGCGTTCGTTGCCGCCCGGCACCTTGCCACCAAATCATACCAATATCTTCTGCGCACGGGGTAGCGCATCACGCGGATCCGTTCGTCGCTCAGGTGTGACGGTTACTGGGCCTCAGGCGAAGCCGTATTTTGCGAGCGTCTTTCGCCACGGCCCCATGGCCAGTTTTTCGAATCCCTTCGAATTCGGATGCATCTCGTTGTCCCAATCGCTCGCGCCATTCAGGCAGCCGCGGCTGTCCACCAGATGCACCCGGCGCGCAACGTCGTCGTAGAGCGCAAAGGTATCGTGGATGCGGTCGATCAGGAGTTTCACCAGGTCCTGGCGAAAATCAGGGTCGTCGCGCACCCGCGCCCGGTCCATCGCCGGTTTGAGCCAGGGCCCGAAGGGCAGCGGTATTCCCGCGAACCGCGCAGCTTTGCCATTGGGCGGCGCATAGTCATAGCAGTGGATGAATACGTGCGGGTGCCGCTCAGCCGGCTCGCCGCGCCAGGCCCAGCGGATGTCGTGGATCATTCTGCCCAGCCATCCGCTCAGTTTGCGCATCAAACCGTCGAAACTCGCCTCGTCGAAACATTTCCCGGGGGAGCCGATGCCGGCGCACCTGTTTTTCAGGGCAAGCGAGTAATCAACGGCGTCGTTGCCCGCGCCGCTGATGAGCACCGCCGAGTAGTACTGTGCATTGATCGGTTTGAGCTCGTCCTGGAATTCGTCCGCGAACTTGCCCTCGACATAATCTTCGAGCTTGGCGCCGACGTAGCCCAGCGAAAGGATGTCGGCATAATCGGGCTTGAGCACGCGCTCGGACAATTGCTGCAGCAGGTTGTAGCCCGCGGGCAGGGGGTACCAGAACCAGGAATCGCCGATGGCGAGGATGGCCGGAAACGCTCCGGGCTGGATCGGCGTTCCGCTTCCATAATAGACCGGCATGACGTTTCTCCTTCAATGGACGCGCAACAAGGGTACTATTCTCCCCATTTTTGCAAGACCTGTCGCAATGAGCTACGCGATCAAGGAAATTTTCTACACGCTGCAGGGCGAAGGCGCCAATAGCGGCCGGCCGGCCGTATTCCTGCGCTTTGCCGGCTGCAACCTGTGGTCGGGGCGCGAGCCGGACCGGGCGGATGCGGTGTGCCGCTTCTGCGACACCGAGTTTGTCGGCACCGACGGCGCGGGCGGCGGCAAGTTCGAAACCGCCGAAGCGCTTGCGGTTGCGGTCGAGGCCTTGTGGCCTGCGCCAGGCGCAGCGTGGCCCGCGCCGGGCGCAGCGCAGCGCTTTGCCGTCTGCACCGGCGGCGAGCCGCTGCTGCAGCTCGATGCCGTTTTGGTCGCTGCCTTGCGCGGGCGCGGATTCATGGTCGCGGTGGAAACCAACGGCACGCTCGAGCCGCCCGCGGGCGAGCTGTGGCTGACGGTGAGCCCGAAAGCCGGTGCGCCGCTCAAATTGACGCGCGGCGACGAACTGAAACTGGTGCATCCGCAAGCGGGCGCCGAGCCGGAACGCTACGCGCGGCTCGAATTCAGGCATTTTTTTCTGCAGCCGATGGACGGCCCGGAGAAAGCGCGCAACACGCGCCTGGCGACCGAGTACTGCCTGGCGCATCCCGCCTGGCGGCTGTCGCTGCAGACGCACAAATTGATAGGCATACGCTGATGGAAATCTGGAAAACATTTACCCTCGAATCCGCGCATCGGCTGCCCAATGTGCCGCCCGGGCACAAGTGCGCGCGCATCCACGGCCATTCCTTCCGGGTCGAGATCCACCTGAGCGGGGAGGTCGATGCGCACATCGGCTGGGTGCAGGACTTCGCCGATATTTCGGCCGTGTTCCAACCGATCCACGAGCAACTCGACCACCGTTACCTGAACGACGTGCCGGGGCTGGAGAACCCGACCAGCGAGCACCTGGCGCGATGGATCTGGACCCGGCTCAAGCCGGCGCTGCCGCTGCTCGCGCAAGTCGTGGTGCACGAGACCTGCACCTGCGGCGCGCGCTATCGCGGCGAGGATGAAAAATGAATGCCGTCCCCGAAAGACTGAAACAAGAACAAAGCATTTGATCTCGCCGGCCGGGTCGCGATCGTCACCGGCGCGGCCATCCCGGTCGACGGCGGGTATTCGTCGCAGGGCTAGTCTTGGTGACCCCGGGTCAGAACGCGCGCCGCGCGCTGAGGAGGACGGCGAGGTTGCGCCGCGGCGCCGGCTCGAAAAAACGACCGTTGCCGTCGGCGACGATCACCGAGCCGATGTAGCTGCGATTGGTGAGGTTGTCGATGCGCAGCGTCTCGGTGATGCGCCATTCGCGCGCCTTCTGCTCGAAGCCCAGGCGCAGGTTGGCGATGGTGTAGGCCGCGGCGGCGTCGCTGTTCTGGTCGTCCACGTACACGCTGCTGTTGTGGCGCGCCTCGAGCGCAGCCGAGAACCCGCTTGCGAAATGGTGCCATTGCAGCTCGGCGTAGAACGAGGTGCGCGGTACCCCCGGGAGCCTGTTCCCCGCGGGCACGACGGCCGCTGCCGCGCCGCTGGTGAACGCCTCCGCATAGCGCGCATCGATCACGGTGTAGGCGGCCCGCATATCGAAATTTGCAGGCAGCACCGCTTGCCACGATGCTTCCCAGCCGGAGCGGCGCGTGCGGCCGGCGTTCTTGAAAATGGTGCGGCCGCCGGCGGCGGTATCGACCACGATCTCGTCGCGGGTGGAGGTTTCGAAGCGCGCCAGCGTAATCTTCTGGTCATCGCCGATGCGTCCTTTCAAACCGATTTCGGCATTGGTGCTGAGGCTGGGCTTGAGCGCGAAATTCAGCCCGGTCCCTAGTTTGGGGTAGGCGAGTTCGGTGAAGGTCGGCGTCTCGAAGCCGCGACCGGCGCTTGCATACAGGCTCATCTCCGGCGCGACGCGGAAGGCGAGCCCTGCGACCGGGCTGGTATTGGAAAACGCGGCGCCCCCGCTGTCGTCGGGGTTCGCGCCGAAGATGTAATGGTCGCGCGAGTCGAACTTGACCAGCGTTCTGCGCAGGCCCAGGGTGGCGCTCGCGCGCTCGGTGTAGCGCCAGTCTGCCTGTGCGAACAGGTTGGTGCTCTCTACCCGGTTGTCCTCGTCGCGCTTGAGCGCGCCCAGGTCGCCGAAATTATTGATGAAGCCGCGGCGCCGCTCCCGCATCATTTCCTGCTCGAAGCCGCCGGTAATCGACAGCGGGCGGCCGGCCAACGTGCCGTCGTGGATCCAGTTGAGCGACATGCCGCCGAAGGTGCGCCCGAGGTCGACTACGCCCCCGGAGGCTGTGGCGCCGCTCTGCGCCGCCAGCGGTATTGACTGGTATTGGCGCACCTGCCGGTCGCCCAGATACAGGCTCGCGCGCAGCCGGTCGCCGGCGCCGAGGCGCTGGTCGATGGTGGCGCCGGTCTGCTCCTGGCGCACGGTCTTGCGCGTGTCAAACAAGGTCGCGGGCGTGGCGACCTGGCGCGGATTGGCCGACACCTGCGCCGCAGTAAGGCCGAGCGGATCCTGCGTCTCGGGCTGATAAAGCGTGTTCATCACGAAGGTGACGCGGGTGTCCTCGCCGGCGAGCCATTTCAATTTGGCATTGAACTGCTGGCGGTTCGCGGCCGAGTGATCGCGATAGCCGTCGGTGTGGAACTGCGACCAGTCGGCGATGTAATTGAGCGCGCCCGACTCGCCGCCGGCCTGCATGCCGACGCGCCGCGTGCCGTAATCACCTAGGAGCAAGTCCCCGGAGACGGTCGGGCGCTTGGGTCCGTCCGCCGTGAACAGATTGACCACGCCGCCGGAGGCGTTGCCGTACAGGCCGGCGAGCGGCCCGCGCAGGACTTCGATGCGCTGCGCCGTGGCCAGGTTGAAGCTCGCCGCCTGCCCTTGGCCGTCGGGCATGGTCGCGGGGATGCCGTCGGCATAGAGCTTGACGCCGCGGATGCCGAAAGCCGAGCGCGCGCCGAAGCCGCGGATCGAGAGCTGCAGATCCTGGGCGTAGTTCTGGCGGTTTTGCAGCGTGAGGCCGGGCACGCCGCCGAGTGACTCCGACAGGTTGACCTTGGGCTGGCCCTCGCGCAGCGTCTCGGCGCCTACGGTGTCGATCGAGCCCGGGATGTCCAGGTTCATGCGCTCGCTGCGCGTGGCCGAGACCACCACGCGCTCGCTGGCGTCCTGCGCCGCCGCCGGCGCCGCGCCGAAAAGTGTGGCGAGCATGGCGCAAATGATGGCAGCGTGCGGTCGTGAATTCACTGCAAAAAAACTGTTCTGAGCTGAGCCGGACGGGTGTGACTTGCAGCGCAATGGGTTTTTCCTTAATGGATCAAGCAATGGCGACAGGCCAGCTTGCGGGCTCGCTTACTTTGGCGTCTCTACGGTTACTTTGATGGTGGAATACCAGTCGGCGAAGTTCTCGATATCGGCGTCTGTGAGCGTTTTCGCGACGATGTTCATTTGCGCATCCTGGCGGCGGCCCGATCGGTACGCGCGCAGTTGTTCCCGCAGATATTCCCTCTGTTGGCCGCTCAGGTTCGCCGCGCCGTGGAGCACCGCCACGCCGTTCTCGCCATGACAGTTCTGGCATAGCGTCCGCACCTTGTCCCGCACCGCTGTCGCGTCGCCAGCTAGGGCCGGTTCAAGCAGCGAACCGGACGCCACTGCCAGCAGCAGCGTCAGGCTGAGCAAGCATCTCTTCGATCTGCGCATCTTTTTGTTGTCCGAATACAAGCGGGCCGGACCTGGGCCCGGCCCGTTCATTCTTCGGCTTTGCTTACTTGCCTTGATACGAGATGCGGTAGATGGCGCCGGCCTTGTCGTCCGATACCAGGATCGAGCCGTCTACATACTGCTGCACGTCAACCGGCCGACCGAGGTAGTAGCCCTCCGCGTTCATCCAGCCTTCGGCAAACGGCTCCGTTTTTACGGCATTGCCCTTGTCGTCCAGGTAGGTCACCATGACCCTGGCGCCCCTGGGCTTGACCGCGTTCCAGGAACCGTGCTGGGCGTCGAAAATCGCGTTCTGGTACTTGGCGGGGAACATTTTGCCCGTATAGAACATCATGCCCAGGTCCGCCGCATGCGCCACCATCTCCACCTGAGGCTTGACGTACTTGTCGGCGAGTTCCTTGGGAATCGGCTTGCCCTTGTAGTCGTCGGTCCGCACTTCGCCGCCGCCGTAATACGGGAAGCCGAACCACGTGCCAGGTTTTGGCACCCGGTTCAACTCGCCTGGAGGTGTCTCGTCGCCCATGCCGTCGGTCTGGTTGTCGGTAAACCACAGGCTTTTGTCCTTGGGGTTGAACGCAAGCCCGGACGAGTTGCGGATGCCCGTGGCTTCAACCCGGCGATCCGCGCCATCGCGGGTGAAGCTGACGATGCCGCCGATACCTATCTTGCGGTACAGATCGACCTTTTCCGGCGGGGTCACGTTGAACGGTTGCCCGAGCGTGATGTAGATCCGGTTGTCGGGGCCGATCACGCAGGCGCGCGCGGTATGGTTGTACGACTCTTCCTCGGGCGGAATCAGGTTGCCCTGCTTGACGATCGGAATCGCGACCGTGTCGGAGCCCAGCTGGAAGTATTCAGCAGCCGGGAACATCATCACGCGGTTGCGCTCGGCGATGAACAGGAAGCCATCGGGCGAGTAGCAGGCGCCGGCCGGAAGATCGAACTTCACGCTCGGGCTGAATTCGTCGACCGTGTCGGCGACGTTATCCATGTCGCGGTCGTTCACCGAATAGACGGTGTTCTTGAGGGTCCCGGCCCACACCGTGGCCGTGTTGCGGCTCACCGCCATGCCGCGCGCGTCGGGCACGATGGCGAACAGGTCGATCTTGAAGCCCTCCGGCAGCTTGATCTGCTGCAGCATCTTCTTCAGGTTCTCCGCGTACTGGCCGCCTTGCGCTACGCGCTTCATCGGGCCGGTGTCGGTCCGCTTGAAAGCGCCAAGCTTGGACAGGTTGGCGTCGTCATCCTTCGCGAAACCGGTGGTCGCTGTGAATGAAAACGCCAAACAGACAGCCAGGAACAGCGCCCTTCGTTTAATAACATCCCCCTTTTGTGGTTTCATATCCTCTCTCCTTTTTGATCAACTGTGGCGGCTTGTGTGATTTGATCCTCGACCGAACGGGCGCCAATTCGTGCCAGTGCGAGGAGCGCAATCATTGACGCTTTTTTTTCCGGCGTCAAGGACTGCGCGCCGGCAGGGGCATGATTTTCCGGCTAAGGCCCGAATCCGGTTGCGTTCCATCCGCGCCGGGTATAGGATTAGAACCATGGTTCAAAGTTTGAATTCTGGTTCAAACAAAATTGCCTCGGAGCGCATGCGGCGCAAGAGCGAGGCGCGGCGGCTGGACATCCTGCGCGCGGCGGCGCGGGTATTCCGCCGCAGCGGCGTCGCCGCCGCCGGGATGCGCGAGATCGCCGAGGAAGCGGACCTCTCGCCGGGGAACCTCTACTATTATTTCGCCGGCAAGGACGAACTCCTGTTTTTCTGCCAGGACCGCACCGTCGATCGCATGCTCGAGGCGGCGGAGGCGGCGCGCGCATCGACCATGCCGGTGGCCGACCAGCTGCGCGCCGTCATCCGCGCCCACTTGCACTACACGCTGGAAGAGCTCGAGGGCGCGACCGCGCACCTCGAAATCGACATGCTCGCCGACGACTTGCGCCGCACCATCATCGAAAAACGCGACAAATACGAGCACGCGGTGCGCGCGCTCATCGCGAAGGGCGTCAAGCGCGGAGAATTCGCGCCCTGCGACGCCGCGCTGGTTGCGCGCGCCATGCTCGGCGCGCTCAACTGGACCTCGCGCTGGTACCGGCCCGAGGGCGCGCAGAGCGTCGCCGCGATTGCGGAGGGGCTGGCCGACTACCTGGTGCGCGGGGTCGCCGCCGCGGCGCCTGCCAAGACTGCGCCCGTCAGGGCCGTATCCGGAGGTCGAAAATGAACACCATGGCAAAACCGATCGACAGGCGCAAGGCCCACATCAGGCTGCGCGTGAACGGCGAGGAGGTCGAGGTCTCGTTCGCACCCTACAAGACTCTGCTCGAAGTGCTGCGTGAGGACCTGGATCTTACCGGCACCAAGCACGGCTGCGAGCTGGGCGAATGCGGCGCCTGCGCCGTGCTGGTCGACGGCCAGCCGCTCCTGTCCTGTCTCAAGCTCGCGCTCGAGTGCGACGGTTGTTCGATCGAAACCATCGAAGGGCTGGCTGAGGGCCCGGAATTGCATCCGCTGCAGGCGGCGTTTTCCGACCACGGGGGCTCGCAGTGCGGCTATTGCACGCCGGGGGTGCTGATGACGGCGAAAGGACTGCTCGATGCGGAGCCGAATCCGAGCCGCGAGCGGATCAAGGAGGCGTTGGCGGGCAACCTGTGCCGCTGCACCGGTTATCAGCAGATCGTCGATTCGGTTGAAGACGCAGCGCGCGTCATCAACGAACAGAGGGCCAAGGCATGAGCAGCGCGAAAAAATTCGACGTCATCGGCCATGCGCGGCGCCGCGTCGACGGCCGCGCCAAGGTGACGGGCCAGTTGCGCTACGCCGACGATCTCACGCTGCCGCGCATGCTGCACGCGAAGCTGCTGCGCTCGCCCCATCCGCACGCGCTGATCGAGGCCATCGACATCGCGCGCGCCAGAAGCCATCCGGGGGTGCAGCTGGTGCTGACCGGCCGCGATTTCCCGGTTCCCTTCGGCATCATGCCGGTGTCGCAGGACGAGTACCCGCTCGCGCCCGAGCACGTGCGCTATGTCGGCGATCCGGTGGCGGCGGTGATCGCGCAGGACGAACAGGCGGCCTCCGAGGCGCTGAAGCTGATCGAAGTGACCTACCGGGCCCTGCCGACGATCGCGACGCCGGAGGAAGCGCTGGCGCATCCGGAGACGCGCATTCACGACTATGGCGAGTCCGGCAATATCCATCGCAACCAGGCGTTCGAGTTCGGCGATGTCGAGGAGGCGCTGGCGCAGTCGGACCATGTTTTCGAGGATGTGTTCTTCTTCGAGGGCAGCACCCACATGCCGATGGAGCAGCACGCCGCGCTCGCCGCGAGCGAGGGCGATGGCAGGTTCACGCTCTGGTCGAGCACGCAGAACCCCCACTATCTGCAGCGCCAGCTGGCGCGGGTGCTGCAGCTTCCGGCTGCGCATATCCGCGTGATCGCCTGCGACAACGGCGGTGGTTTCGGCGGCAAGTGCGATCCGGCGAATCATGAGATGGTGGTGTCCAAGGCGGCGCTGATGCTCGGCCGGCCGGTGAAAATCTGCCTGACGCGCGAGGAAGTGTTCTACCTGCACCGCGGCCGGCATCCGGTGCTGATGAAATTCCGCACCGGCGTCACCAGGGACGGCAAGCTCACCGGCATGCACCTGCAGACCCTGCTCGACGGCGGCGGCTACGGTTCCCACGGTCCGGCGAGCACCTTCTACACCGGCGTGCTGACGCCGCTCACCTACGAACTGCCGCGTTTCAAGTTCGAGGCCTGCAGGGTGTTTACGAACAAGCCCGCCTGCGGTCCCAAGCGCGGCCACGGCACGCCGCAGCCGCGCTTCGGCCAGGAAGTGCAGCTGGACAAGATCGCGGAAAGACTCAAGCTGGATCCGGCCGATCTGCGCCTCAACATGGTGACCAAGGCCAATTCGCTCACCGCCAGCTGGCTCAAGATCGGCAGCAACGGCCTGGCCGAATGCATCCGCCAGGTGGTCGAGGGTTCCGGCTGGCGCCAAAAGCACGGCAAATTGCCTGAGGGCCGCGGCGTCGGCATCGCCTGCAGTTCCTACATGTGCGGCGCGGGCGTGTCGATCTACTGGAACAAGATGCCGCACTCGGGTGTGGCGCTGACGCTGGATCGCAGCGGCCAGGTCACGGTGTTTTGCGGCGCGACCGAGGTCGGGCAGGGCTCGGACGACGTGCTTGCCGCGATCGTGGCGGAGACGCTGGGCATCAGCACCAAGGAAGTGCGCTGCGTTACCGGCGACACCGGGATCACGCCGGTCGACCTGGGCTCGTATTCGAGCCGGGTCACGATCATGATGGGCAACGCGGCGCTGCAGGCCGCCGGGCGCGCGCGCGACATGCTGGTCACGGCGGCGGCCGAACAGCTCGAGGTCCTGCCCGCGAGCATCGTGCTCTCGCGCGGCCGCGTGTTCGCGGCCGGCGATGCGGCGAAGAGCATGAGCTTTGCCGAGGCGGTGGTCTATGCGGAAACCAAGTTCGGCACGCTGGGCACGGTGGGCTCCTACACGCCGCCCAAGCCGCCGGGCAAGTTCAAGGCGGCGGGCGTGGGGCCGTCGCCCGCGTATTCCTTCTCCGCCTGCGTGGTCGAGGTGGAAGTCGATGAGCATACCGGCTGGATCAACGTGCCCAAAGTCTGGATTGCGCACGACATCGGCCGTGCGTTGAATCCGCTGCTCGCGCGCGGCCAGGTGATCGGCGGCGTCTACATGGGGCTGGGCGAGGCCTTGATGGAAGAGCAGGTGTTCCGGCGCCTGCCGCCCAAGCTCTCCGACGCGCTGGTGCACAAGATTCCATCCCTGCTGGAATACAAGAGCATTACTTCGCTCGACATGCCCGAGGTCGAGGTGATACTGGTCGAGGATCCCGATCCGAACTGCCCGTTCGGCGCCAAAGAGGTCGGCCAGGGGCCGCTCTTGCCGGTGATGCCGGCGGTGGCCAACGCCATTTTCGACGCGGTGGGCGTGCGCATCGACGAGGTGCCGATCACCCCGGAAAAAGTTCTGCGCGCGCTGCAGTTGAAACGCGAAGGCAAGAACCCGCGCGTCGGCCCGGAACGTTTCCCCGACGTGCATTATGCCGAACCCGTATTCGTGCTGCCGCCGGGCGAAGGCGGGGACGGCAACGAAACCAAGGATCACTACAAGCAAGCGGTGAACAAGGTCGCGGAAAGGGCAGTATCATGATGCGCCTGCCGTGGTTTCAGTTTCATGCGCCGACCAGCGTGGCGGAAGCCGCGCGCATGCTCGCGGGCGAAGGGCCGCGCGGCATGCTCATCGCCGGCGGCACCGATCTTCTGCCCAACATGAAGCGCCGCCAGCAGACGCCGGCGACGCTCATATCCCTCGCCCGGGTCGAAGGCCTGAAGAAGATAACGAATGGATCCGGCCTCACGCTGGGCGCAGGGCTTACCCTGACCGAGGTCGTCGGAACGCTCGCTGTGCGCGAAAAATACCGCGGCCTGTGGCAGGCGGCGGCGCAGGTGGCTTCGCCGCACTTGCGCAACATGGGAACACTGGGCGGCAACCTGTGCCTGGACACGCGCTGCAACTATTACAACCAGAACGAAGACTGGCGCGAGGCAATCGGTTACTGCATGAAGAAGGAGGGCACGACTTGCTGGGTCGCCACCGCCAGCAAGCGCTGCCTCGCGGTGTCTTCGACCGACACGGCGCCGGCGCTGATCGCGCTTGGCGCCAAGGTGCGGCTGGTTTCATCGGCAGGCGAACGCGAACTCGCGCTCGCCAGCCTGTACAACAACGACGGCATCGATTACCTCACGCGCAAGCCGGACGAGATCCTGACCGAGGTGGTGTTGCCCGGGGCCGGCGGCTGGAAAAGCACCTATTGGAAGCTGCGCCGCCGCGGTTCGTTCGATTTCCCGCTGCTCGGCGTCGCGGCCGCGGTGCGCGCCGCGACCGACGGAACGATCGAGGAGGCGCGCCTGGTGCTCGGCGCGGTTTCGTCGCAACCGTTCCTGGCGGGCAAGGCGAGCGCGTTCCTCGTCGGCAAGAAGCTCTCCGACGAGGTGATCGCCGAGGCCGGCACGCTGGCCGCCTCCAGAGCCAAGCCCATGGACAACACCGATCTCGACGTATACTGGCGCAAGGAAGTCGTGCCCAGTTTCGTCGGCTATGCGCTGCGCGAAATCCGCGGCGACGACATGCGCGCGCTGCGCATGCGCATTGCGCGGCAGCAGTTGTAACGCCGGGCGCCATCCGTTGCCGCTCCGGGGCAGGGGGAAGGAAATGGAAGCGAAACTCTGGTCTGCCGGCCTCACCCTGGTTTTTCTAACCGTCTGCGCTCCCGCGCGCGCCGCGCTGGGCGAGGACGCGAGCTCGGTGCTGGCCGATCAGGCGCAGATGCAGGCCGAGCTTGAAATCACCAGCGCCGCCCAATTCGCCGTGCACCGGCTGCAGCTGCCTTCGGCTACCACGGTCAAGGAATATGTCTCGCCCGCGGGCATGGTGTTCGCCGTCTCCTGGCAGGGGCCCGCGATGCCGGATCTGCAGCAAATCCTGGGCCGGTATTTCGAAGTCTATGTCGAGGCGGTGAAAAACCAGAGTGTCAGCGGAGCGCGCACGATCCAGCGGCCCGGGCTGGTGGTGCAGACGGGCGGGCATATGCGCGCCTACTTCGGCAGGGCCTATGTTCCGCCGATGTTGCCGCGAGGCGTTTCCGCAGAAGAAATTCAATAGGGCGCGGGTAGCGTGCGCAACCGGCTGAGAGCTTATTGCAAGATGAGGAGATATCTCCCCTCATACTCCCCTAATTCAGAGGCCGTTTCGGTAATACTGAAACGACCCGTAACAACGATGGCATTGCTTGCAGCCTTCGCCCTGATTCAAGGGTGCGGCGGCGGGGGAGGGGGCGCCGCGGCGCCTGCGGCGGCAGCGCCGAGCGGCGACACGATCGCGCCCCCGGGCGCGAACGTGCACCCGATTTCAGTCAATCTCGGGCTGGTCGGCAACGTCAATCTGGCGTTTACCAGCGTAACGCTGTGCGCACCGGGAAGCAGTTCCAACTGTCAGACCATAGACAACATCGTGATCGATACCGGATCCAGCGGACTCAGGATCGTGTCCTCGGCGCTTGCCGCATCGCTGGCGCTGACGCAGCAGACCGATGTCACAGGCGATCCGGTGGTCGCATGCGCTCATTTCGTCGACGGCTACACCTGGGGACCGGTGAAACTGGCGGACCTGAAACTCGCGGGCGAGCGGGCGAATTCGCTGCCGATTCAGGTAATCGGCGATCCGGATTTCCCCACGGCGCCGGCCAGATGCGCCGCCACCGGTCCGTCGAAGAACAGCGTGCAGGCGCTGCGCGCCAACGGAATACTGGGCGTGAGCGTGTTCCGGCAGGACTGCGGCAGCGGCTGCGCGCAGCCTAACAATCGGGGCATCTATTACAGTTGCGCGTCCTCCGTTTGCGAGCAGACGCCGATGCCCCTGGCGCAGCAAGTGCAGAACCCGGTGTCGATGTTTGCCGTCAACAACAACGGCGTGATCATCCAGTTGCCGTCGGTGCCGGCCGCCGGGGCCGCCCGCGTCGATGGATCGCTGGTGTTCGGCATCGGCACTCAGGCGAACAACGGGCTCGGAGCGGCAACCGTGGTCGGGCTGGATCCGAGCAGCGCAAATTTCACCACGCTCTATAACGGCGTCAGTTACAGCGCCAGCTTTGTCGACAGCGGTTCCAACGGCCTGTTCTTCCAGGACAGCATGCCGGTCTGTGCGAGCACATCCGCCGCTCCCGGATTTTACTGCCCCGAGTCGACCGTCAATGGCTCCGCCGCCATCCAGGGTGCAGGGGGCACGAGCGCGACGGTCAGTTTCAGCATCGCCAATGCCGCGACGCTGTTGGCCGCCAATCCGGGCTTTGCCGCATTCGCCAATCTGGGGGCGCCATTCGCCGCCAATGGCTTCGACTGGGGGCTTCCGTTTTTCTACGGCCGCAATGTTTACACGGCGATCGAGGGCGCCGGCACGCCGGCCGGTCCCGGGCCCTATGTCGCTTTCTAGCGCGGGTCCCGCTGAAGCGCGGTCGCCCGCATGCGCATAAACCCCGCCGAACTCGCGCTTGACGGTGACGGCACGCCGTTCTCGCCTGTGTACGGCGACGTCTACCACAGCGCGGAATCGGGTCCGGGTCAGGCGCAGCAGGTGTTTGTGCAGGGCAACGATCTGCCGCGCAGATGGGCTCACGCGCGCGTTTTCACCATTCTCGAAACCGGATTCGGGCTGGGGCTGAATTTCCTCGCCACCTGGCGCCAATGGCGCGCCGACCCCGCGCGTTGCGAACGCCTGCATTTTGTTTCCATCGAAAAACATCCGTTCGATCGCGCTGCGCTGGCGACGCTGCATCGGCGTTACGGCGAATTCGCGCCGCTCGCGAGGCAGCTGCAGGACGCGTGGCCGCCGCTGGTCGCCGGAATGCACCGCCTGCATTTCGAGGACGAGCGGCTCACGCTGACACTCGCGTTTGCGGACGTGGCCGAGCTTGCGCCGCGGCTGCGCCTGCGCGCCGACGCCATTTACCTCGACGGTTTTGCCCCCCGGCTCAATCAGGAAATGTGGTCGCCGCAACTGCTGCAGCGCCTCGCGCGGCTTGCCCGCCCCGGCACCACCGTTGCGACCTACTCGAGCGCGGCCCTGGTGCGCCGGGGACTGGAGGCGGCCGGATTCGCGGTCGAAAAATGTCCCGGCTTTGGGCACAAGCGCGAAATGCTGCGCGGCAGCTACGCGCCGCGCCGGCCGCAGGCAGAGGCGGACGAGCCGGGCGACCGGCATGCGATAGTGATCGGAGCCGGGATTGCGGGAGCCGCAATCAGCGAGCGCCTGGCGCGGCGGGGATGGAGCATCGACCTGATCGACAGCCGCGCCATGCCCGCCACGCATGCGCCGGCCGGGTACGCGGGCGTGTTTCACCCGCACGTTTCGCCGGACGATTGCATGCTGTCGCGCGCCGCGCGCAACGGTTTTCTTTATGCCGTCAGGCGCTGGCTCGCGCTGGAGCAGTCAGGTCTGGCGCCGGCCTGGGCACGCTGCGGCGTGCTGCAACTCTGCGGCGATTCCGAACGGGAAAGACGCATGCTCGCGGCGCTCGCGGCGCTGGGTTTTCCGGCGGAGTTTGTCCGGTACCTCGAACGCGGCGAAGCCGAAACGCATGCGGGCTGCGCATTGGGCAGCGGCGGTTGGTGGTTCTCCGGCGCCGGCTGGATGCGCCCCTTGAGCCTCATCGACGCGCAGCTCGCGGCAGCCGGGGCCGCGCTGAGCGCGCATTTCGGCACCAGGGTGGAGACCATCTCGCGCCGCGGCGAGCGCTGGCAGGCATTGACCGCGGAGGGCAAGCTCATTGCCGCCGCCCCTGTGCTGGTGCTCGCCAATTCGAACGATACGACGCGTCTTTCCCCAGTCGCGCAGCCGCTGCAGCAGATTCGCGGGCAGATCAGCTACTTGCCCGCCGGAGAACTGAGCGCCCCGCGCATCGTGCTCACCGGCTCGGGCTATGTGCTGCCGGCCGCCGATGGGGTCGTGGTGACGGGGAGCACCTACGATCGCGGCAACGATGATCCGGAGCCGCAGATGCAGGGCCACGAGGACAATTTACGGCGCCTGGCGCAATTGCTGCCGCATGCGCGGGTCGCGGTGGACCCGGCGAAACTCGATGGCGCAGTGGGTTTTCGTTGTGCGGCGCCGGACCATCTGCCGCTGGTCGGCGCGATGCCCGACGTGGATGCGGCACGCCTGCGCGGGAACGCTCTATCCGGCGCGCGGCTGACCGATCTGCCTCGACGCATCGGGCTTTACTGCGCCTCGGGCTACGCTTCCCGCGGGCTGGTCTGGGCGGCCTTGGCGGGCGAACTGCTGGCAAGCATGATCGAAGGCGAGCCCTTGCCTATCGAGGGCGATCTGGCCGACGCGCTGGATCCCGGGCGCTTCGTGCTGAAACAGGCGCGCCGCGGAACGCTGTGATTTGTGGCGACGAATTCGCTGCGCTATCCTTCACAGCGCCAGCCGCAGGGCTGCCCCCGACCCGCTGCCGCCAGAGTGAGCAGACCATGGGTTTATTTGCGCTGGCATTGATGTTTCTTCTATACTTCCACATCGACGTTCAGCTTCAAATCTCGAGCCTGCCATCGATCATTGCATTGCCATCCCGGTAAAGATCCACACAAATGGAACTGTGGCCCTCGGCATCTGCAGGGAGTCCGCTAGGGCCTGTTGACATTCAGCACATGAGCGCGACGGGGGTAATTTGGGATGCAGCGCAAGGCGCGAGGAGTGCCGTTTGGTCATTCCA
>Ga0156177_1177_pt1 | contig 16359 bp, 16 predicted proteins | sample RifCSPlowO2_12_FD_107830 | JGI IMG/M metagenome (GOLD analysis project Ga0156177, IMG submission 107830) | Betaproteobacteria bacterium RIFCSPLOWO2_12_FULL_64_23
GTCTTGATCTCAACCTTGCCCGGATACACCAGCTGCTTGATGAAGGTGCAGCTGGCATTGACGATCACCGGCCCCTGCCCGTTGACGGCGAAACGCACGCCTATGGCTTCGAACCAGGAAATGCGCGCCTGCTCCATGTAGCGGAAATAGACGGTGTTATTGACATGCCCCATGGCATCCATGTCGCCCCAGCGGATGGGCATGATTTCGGTATGTACCAGCTTGTGCTTGGTTGCGCTCATGGCTATGGTGTCGAAGGATGCGGAGTCGCATTATAATTCCGCTCAGCTTGAATAGGCACCGTCAAATGCGCTTGTTGCAGCGGACGCGGCGACGCCGCGCCGCTGAACGCGCGCCGCAGCGACACAATTAATTACCCGGGGGTGACATGCAACGCGAAGCGATGGAATACGATGTGGTGATCGTCGGCGGCGGGCCCTCGGGACTGGCCTGCGCCATCCGCCTGAAGCAGCTCGCCGCGGAAAAAGGCCGCGAAATCAACGTCTGCCTGATCGAAAAAGGCTCCGAAATCGGCGCCCACATTCTCTCCGGCGCGGTGCTCGAACCGCGCGCGCTCAACGAACTCTTCCCCGACTGGAAAGCGCTGGGCGCGCCGTTGATTACGCCCGCCGGGGAAGACCGCTTTCTGTTCCTGACCGAAACGAAGTCCTTCAGGCTGCCGACGCCGCCGCAAATGAACAATCACGGCAACTACATCATCAGCCTCGGCAATCTATGCCGCTGGCTGGGGCAGCAGGCCGAGGGGCTGGGAGTCGAAATCTACCCCGGCTTCGCCGCGGCCGAAGTGCTCTACCGCGAGGACGGATCGGTCAAGGGCGTGGCCACCGGCGACCTGGGCATAGGCCGCGACGGCGCGCACACCGAGAACTACCAGCCCGGCATGGAGTTGCACGCGCAACAGACGATTTTCGCCGAGGGCTGCCGCGGCTCGCTCAGCAAAGATCTGACGCAAAAATTCAACTTGCGCGAAGGCGTGGATCCGCAGGCTTACGGCATCGGCATCAAGGAGCTGTGGGAGGTCAAGCCGGAGCGCCACCAGGCGGGTCTGATCGTCCACACCACCGGTTGGCCCGTGGACCGGCGCACCTACGGCGGCTCCTTCCTCTACCATCTGGAGAACAACCAGGTTGCAGTCGGTTTCGTCATCGGCCTGGATTACGAAAACCCCTGGATCAGCCCGTTCGACGAATTCCAGCGCTTCAAGACGCACCCGGCAATTCGCGGCTTTTTCGAGGAGGGAAGGCGCATCTCCTACGGCGCGCGCGCGATTACCGAGGGCGGATTTCAATCCCTGCCCAAGCTCGCCTTCCCCGGCGGCATGCTCGTCGGCGATAGCGCCGGATTCCTCAATGTGCCCAAGATCAAGGGCATCCACACCGCCATGAAGTCGGGCATGACCGCGGCCGAGGCCGTGTACGACGCGCTGGCGCAAGCGGGCACGCAAGAGGTAAAAAGCTATGCGCAAAAGCTGCGCGGGACCTGGGTCTGGGACGAGTTGTACCGGGTGCGCAACATCCGCCCATCGTTTCATTGGGGTTTCTGGGGCGGCCTCGCGTATTCGGCGCTCGATACGTTCATATTCCAGGGCAAGGCGCCCTGGACGCTGCACCACCACGACGACCACAGCGCGCTGAAGAAAGCCGCCGACTGCCAACCGATCGACTATCCCAAGCCAGACGGCAAGATTTCCTTCGACAAGCTGTCCTCCTTGTTCATTGCCAACGTCAACCACGAGGAAAATCAGCGCTGCCACTTGACGCTCAAGGATGCCACCGTCCCGGTGAACATCAACCTCGCCCTGTATGCCGGACCGGAGCAGCGCTACTGCCCGGCAGGGGTATACGAATTCCTGAAGAATGACGACGGCAGCGACAGGCTGCAGATCAACGCGGCGAACTGCGTGCACTGCAAGACCTGCGACATCAAGGACTCGACGCAGAACATCAACTGGGTCGTGCCCGAGGGCGGCGGCGGGCCGAATTATCCGAATATGTGAGGATGAGAGGGAAGGCATTCGCCGTTTTGCAATGAACTCCAAGCCGGAAAACGATTACCTGGCGAAGCTGACGTCTTCGTATTCGCCGATTTACGGCCAGTCGATCAGCATCCGGCCGATGCGGCCAGAGGACCTCGATATCGAGACCGAGTTCGTCCGGGGCTGGTCGGCCGAAACCCGCTACAACCGCTTGTTCAGCGCCGGTTCGTACACTTCGCCCGAGCGCCTGCGAAGAATCACGCGCATAGACTACGCGCGCGACATGGCCCTGATCGCCACGGTAATGCTGGACGAGAGGGAAGTCGAGATCGGCGTCGCGCGCTACGCGCGGCGCGAGGACGACAGGACCTGCGAATTCGCGCTTGCGGTGGCCGATGCGTGGCAGCACCGCGGCATCGGCCGCGCGCTGATGCTCAATCTGATGGACGCTGCCGCAGCGGCCGGGATAGAAACCATGACGGGCGACATCCTTTCCAGCAATGCGCCCATGCTGCATTTCATGCGCTCGCTCGGCTTTGCGCTCGAATCCAGTCCCGACGGACCGGAGATACGGCGCGTGACCAAGCGTCTAACGCAATTGCCAGCAAGCGGCTGATCCAGGGGAGCGCGAGGGCTCGGGAAACGGTCCGGTTCGCGCACCTGCCTTTTGCGGCCTTCAGCCGAAATAGGCTGCACGCACTTCGGCGTTCTCGGCGAGTTCCCTGGCCGTGCCCGAGGCCACGACCCTGCCTTGCGACAACACATAACCGTGCTGCGCGATGGCCAGGGTCTGGTGCACGTTCTGCTCCACCAGCAGCACGGTGATGCCGAGCTGGTTGATGCGCCTGATGACGTTGAAATTCTCCTTCACCAGCAGCGGCGACAATCCGAGCGAAGTCTCGTCGATCAACAGCAGCCTGGGCTCGGCCATCATTCCGCGGCCGATCGACAGCATCGCCTGCTCACCGCCGGACATGGTGCCGGCGAGCTGCGCTGCGCGTTCAGCCAGGCGCGGAAAAATCTCGAATACCTGTTGCAGGCGGTCGGCGATCTTGGCTGCATCGCTTTGCTGGTAGGCGCCCAGGCGCAGGTTCTCGACCACGGAGAGCTTGGGAAAGACCTTGCGCCCTTCCGGAATACAAGCTATGCCGGCGGCGACGATGCGGTGCGTGGGCATGCCGGTGAGATCGGCGCCGTCGAACATCACGCGGCCGCGGCGCGGCGGCGTCAGCCCGAGAATGGCGCGGATCAGCGTGCTCTTGCCCGAACCGTTGGAGCCGAGGATGCAGGTAATGCTGCCCGCGGCGACCGTGAGCGACACGTCCTGCAGCACGTCGGCCTTGTCGTAGCCGGCATAGACGTTCTCCACGCTGAGCAGCATCGCCATATCTATTCGGTGCCCAGGTAGGCTTCCTGCACCTGCCGGTCCGCAGCGACCTGGGCGTAGGGGCCTTCGCAGATCTTCTGCCCATAGTTGAGCACGATGCAGCGCTCGGTGATGCGCTCGATCACGTTCATCTCGTGTTCGATGATGATGATCGCAAGACCGGGCATGTGCTCGCGCACGATCAGGATGTCGTCCATCAGCTCGCGCGTCTCTTCATGCGTCATGCCCGCCGAAGGTTCGTCCAACAGCAGCAGCGTCGGCTGGCTGATCAAAGCGCGGCAGATCTCGATACGGCGCCGGTCTATCATGTTGACGCTGCCTGCTGCCTCGAACAGCCGCTCGGCGAGCGATTGACTGAAAGTCCGCACCAGTGCTAGCGCTTGGGCGTATTGCTCCTCGAACTGGGCGCGGAAAGCGCTGCGCCGGACGAGGTTGAACCACAGGCTGTGATTCAGCCGGCGATGGTTGCCAATCATGAGGTTGTCGAAAATGGACAGGGGCAGGCACAGGCGCGAGCGCTGGAACGTGCGCGTCACGCCGGCGCGGTAAATGTCCTGCGCCCGCATCCGCGCCAGGTCGTGCCCGAGATAGTCCACCCGGCCCTCGCTCGCCTGGTAGATGCCGGTGATCACGTTGAAAAAAGTGGTCTTGCCCGAGCCGTTGGGTCCGATCAGACCGAGGATCTCGCCCGCGCTTACCGCGAGGCTCAACTGGTTCAGCGCCACCAAGCCGCCAAAGCGCATGCTCAAACTGTCGCAGGTGAGCAGCGTGCTCATTGGACTACCCTGGCGCTTCGCGCCAAGGATTCGCCCTTGGGGCGGCCCGTCGGGCTCATGGCTTCCAGCCGGGAAGGTAGCTGCGCACCTGGCGCGGCATCAGCCCGCCCGGCCGGAACAGCAGGATCAGGATCACCAGCGCCGCGTACAGCAGCAGGCGGTATTCCTGGATGAACTGCAGCTTCTCCGGCAGCATCAGCACGATCGCCGCCGCCACCGACAATCCCCAGGGATTGCCGAGCCCGCCGAGAATCACGATGGACACCAGGATCAGCGAATCGCCGAAGGTGAAGCTGTTGGGCGCGACGAAGCCCGTCATCATCGCGTAGACCGAACCGGCCAGGCCGGTGAGGAAATTACCCAAGGTAAAGGCGGTGATTTTCCAGCGCGCCACGTCGATGCCGAATGCGGCGCAGGCAGTCTCGTCCAGCCGCACCGCGTCCAGGTTGAGACCGATCCACGAGCGCTCCAGCCGCCGCACCAGCATGAAGGCGACAGCGGCCATGACGAGCGCGAGCACGACGTAATTGGCGTAGAAGGAAATCTCGATCTCGCCGAACGCGAGGCTGTCGTTCAGTTTCCAGCCGAGGATCTCCATCCCCTGTACCTTCATCCCCTGCGGGCCACCGAGCGTATCGTTCACTTCGAGAAACACGCGGAACAGAATGCTGAAGGCGATGGTGACCAGCGCGGCATAGTGGCCATGGGTGCGCAGCACCGGCAGGATCAGCAGCGAGCCTATGCCCGCTGCCATCAAACCGCCGATGAGCACGACCGCAAGGTGCGGCAGCGAAGTATGGCTGGTCAGCACCGCCGCGGTGTAACAGCCGACGCCGAAGAAGGCCGCGCCGGCGAAATTGAGCACGCCGGCATAGCCGAACTGCAGGTTCAAGCCCAGGCAGACCACGATGTAGAGCAGCACCGAAGCCAGCATCAACAGCGGGAAATGCTGGTCGTAGAACACCGCGGCAATGATCAGCACGCCGATCAGCACCGCGGCTTGCCCCGTGCGGCTATGGCCGGCGAAAGAGACTGCCGCAAGCGCGTTCCAGCCGAAACGGGCAAGCAGCAACAGCGCCGCCGCGGCGCCCAGTGTAAGGCCCATTACTTCTTCCTGGGATTCCGCATGCAGGAACAGCACGGCGAACACGGTGACGCCCGCCATGCTGGCGAGCGCGGGAAAAGCCGAAGCAGGACCGAACACGCGCTTCACACGCGCTCGCTTTTCTTCTCGGCGATCAGGCCGGTGGGCCGCCAGACCATGAATATGATCACCACGGCGAAGGCGAATACGTCCTTGTAGGCGGTGGAGGTGCCCGGAAACAGGGCCGGCAGGGTCACCGCGCCCACGCTTTGCAGCGCGGAAAACAGGAATCCGCCGAGGATGGCACCGTAGATATTGCCCAGCCCGCCGACCACCGCCGCGGAAAAACCGATCACGCCAAGCAACAGGCCGATGCCGAAATTGATCTCGTTGTAATACAAGCCGTTCATCAGACCGCCCAGAGCTGCCATGCCCGAGCCGATGGCGAAAGTGAGCAGCACGATGAACTCGAAATTGATGCCCATGATGCGCGCCGTCTCGGCGTCCTGCGCCACGGCGCGGATCGCCAGACCGAGCTTGGTGCGGTTGATCAAGAGATGCACGGCAACGATGGCCGCGAGCCCCGCGAGCAGCAGGATCACGCTGTCGGCGCGCAGGGTGAAACTGCCGAAACTGATGGAATCCGCGGGCAGCAAACGCGGAAACGGCTTCGGGTTGGAGCCCTGCGGATAAAACAGGCGCACCGCCTCGCGCAGCACCGTGCCCAGCATCAGCGTGAGCAACAGGGTATTGAGCGGTGGCGCCAGGCGCAGCGGCAACACCAGGTATTTCGCGATCAACGCGCCCAGCAGCGCCATCGACAGGGTCGCAACCAGGGTCATCACGAGCAATTGCACCAGAGCAGAATCGACGCCCAGCGCCTCCAGGCCGAGGTAAGTCGCGAGGCCGGTGAAGGCGCCCACCATCAGCACATCGCCGTGGGAGAACTTGATTATGTCGAGCACGCCGAAGAACAGCGTGAATCCGACCGCCACCATGGCGTAGATCATGCCCAGCATCAAGCTATTGAAGACGTACTGGCTAAGCAGACCGAGGGTCATGGGGGCGATTCAAAAACCTTGCGCGCTGCGCGCGCCAACCGCGCTTTCGGTACGGATAAAGGACATCCGTACCGAAAGCGCGGTTATGATTAAAAGCAAAAGCGGCCTGGACTTGGTTTTATCCAAGATCGCCGATTGCGTGCGGATGTGCTTTTCATCCGCGCGCAATCAGCGATCCGCGCGGACGGCTTTTCGTCCGCGCAAAATAGACCGCCGCAGATACCTGACGCTTACTGCCCCTTCAGCTTGCGCTTGCCGGAGCCGTACTCGCTATCCTCCCACACCACCCATTTGCCGTCCTGCGCCACATACTTGGTGATCAGCGGCACGATGTTCTGGCCGTGATCGTCGAACGTGATCTTGCCGACAATCGAGTCCCGATCCTTGGTCTTGCCGAGCTCGCTGGTCACTTTCTTGCGGTTGGGGCCGACCTTCTCGATTGCGTCGATGATCAGGTTTGCCGCGGCGAAGGCAAACGGGCCATAGGCCTCGGGTGGCTCGTTGTATTTCTGCAGCGCGTATTTGCCGGCGAAGTAAAGGCCGCCGGGCAGTTTCTCCCACGGCGCACCCTCGATAAAGGAGAGCGATCCTTCGGCGAGTTGTTTGCCCAGGCCTTCGACGAACGCATCCGACTTAATTCCGGAGGTGCCTTCGAATACCGCGTTGACGCCCAGCTTCTCCATCTGCGAGCGGATGCGCACGCCCAGCGGAGTCAGGCCGCCGAAGTAGATCACGTCGGGCTTGAGCTCCTTCGCCTTGGTCAGTTCGGTGGTGAAGTCCTGCTGATCGGCGGTCACGCCGAAGGTGCCGGCGATCTGCCCGCCGGCCTTTTTCAGGTACTCGCTGAAGTACTGGTTATGGCCCTTGCCGTAGTCCGTGGTGTCGTGGATGATCACCCATTTCTTGTATTTCATGCCGGTCATGAACTTCGCCGCGACTTCGTTCTGATTGATCATGGTGCCGTTGACGCGGTGAACTTCGGCATATTTGTTGCCGTAGGTGATGGAAGGAAGCACTGCGCCCCAGACCACCACCGGCAGGCCGAACTTGTGATAGGTATCGACCGTCGCCACCGCGGTGACCGAGCAGTAGTGCGTCACGCCGGCAATGATCGAATTATCGGCCGCCGCCTTGGTCGCCACCTGCACCGCGATGTTGGGCTTGCACTCGTCGTCGTAGCTGACCAGCTCATAGCTGTATTTGGCCTTGGGGTCTTCGTTCTTGAGGCGTACCGCCAGATCGGCGGAGTTGCGCCCGCCGATGCCGTTGGCCGATACGCCTCCGGTGAGCGGACCGATGAACACGATTTTTACCGTCTGCTTGGCGCCGGCCACACCGGCTGCGACCGCCAGGGTCAGACCCATCAATGAAACAACCGCCTTGCGCTTGAGATTCATAGTTTGTTGCTCCAGAAGGTCATTATCGGAAGAATTGCAATGCTCATTATAGGCCAAGCATGCGCGAGCGAATAGCGCTCTGACAAGCATATAATGCCCGGGGGGTGCTGATGCGGACCGGCCGTGCTGCCTGCCGCACAGCCCCTGTCGCACAAGCTGTATTCACCGGAGATCACCATGACCGCGCCAGCCGACATCAACATGGCCCTGTTCTGCGATTTCGAAAACGTCGCGCTCGGGGTACGCGAGTCCAAATACGACAAGTTTGACATCAACAAGGTGCTGGAGCGGCTGCTGCTCAAAGGCAGCATCGTAGTCAAGAAGGCCTACTGCGACTGGGAACGCTACCGCGAGTTCAAGGCGCCGATGCACGAAGCCGCGTTCGAACTGATCGAGATCCCGCATGTGCGCCAGTCGGGCAAGAACTCGGCCGACATCCGCATGGTGGTCGACGCCCTGGACCTGTGCTATACCAAGTCGCATGTCGACACCTTCGTCATTATCAGCGGCGACTCCGATTTCTCGCCGCTGGTGTCCAAGCTGCGCGAGAACAACAAGACCGTGATCGGCGTGGGCGTCAAGAATTCCACCTCCGATCTTCTGATCGCCAACTGCGACGAGTTCATTTACTACGACGACCTGGCGCGGGAAAAGGCGAAAAAGCAGTCGCGCAAGAAACCTGCGTCCAAGGCTGCCCCCGGCGCCCCCGCCAAGACCCTGCCGCAGGAAGAAAAGGAGAAGAAGCAGGAGGCGCTGGACATCGTCATGGAAACCATAGAGGCGCTCATCTCCGAGCGCGGCGAAGAGGAAAAAATCTGGGGCTCGATGGTGAAGCAGGCGCTGAAGCGGCGCAACCCCGGCTTCAACGAAGCCTTCTATGGCTTTCGCTCGTTCGGCCGACTGCTGGACGAGGCTGAAGCGAGGAAGCTGATCACGCTCGAACACGACGAGAAGTCAGGGGGCGTCACCATCCGCAGCGTCAGCACGGACGATTAGGCGCTCGCCCGCCCCCAGGATGCGCATTCCCGCTTGCGTTGATTTTGATCAAACCGGGGTCGGGCCGGTGACCTAGACTGCTGGTAGGACCGTTTCACCCGAAAAACGGGGAGACTCGGTTGCGCCGGCGCAGATACGATTCGAGCAGTGCGAAAGGAGGCAGCATGTTCAAACACATCCTCGTTCCCACCGACGGCTCCAGGCTTTCGGTCAAAGCAGCCAAACAGGCGGTCAAGCTGGCCAAGGAACTGGGCGCAAGAATCACCGGCTTTCACGCCGCGCCCGACTACCGCTCGACCTACTACGGCGATGGTTATATCCTGCGCGCCCCTGCGGCCAAGGCGCAGGCCGAATTCGCGCGGAAACAGGCGCGCAAGTACTTGTCCACGATCGAAGTCGAAGCGGAGGTGGAAAAGGTGCCTTGCGAAGTCCTGCAAGCGGTCAGCGACAGTCCCTACGAAGCCATCATCGACGCCGCAAAAAAGAAGAAATGCGATCTGATCGTGATGGCCTCGCACGGCCGGCGCGGATTATCCGCCCTGGTGCTGGGCAGCGAGACGCATAAAGTTCTGATCCACAGCAAGGTCCCGGTGCTGGTCTGCCGCTAAGCGTGCGCTGGGGGATTATTTTCCCCGGAAACTGGGCTTGCGCTTCTGCATGAATGCGCGCCGGCCTTCGCGGTAGTCCTCGCTGTTGAAGCAGGTTTCGATCATGCGCGCGGCTTGTTCCAGATCGCGCGCGGCGGGGTCCATTCCCGTCTGGCGAATCGCAAATTTGGCGGCGGCCAGAGTGAGCGGCGCGTTTTCCGCCACCATTTCGCAATACGCCGCAACCTCGCGGTCGAAGTCTTCCACCGGCACCACGCGGTTGACGAAGCCCATGCCGAGCGCGTCGGTCGCGTTGAATTTGCGCGCGGAGAAGAAAATGTCGGCGGTGTTCGCCGGCCCAATGAGCTGCGCGAAGCGCTTGATGCCGGTGTAGTTGTAGCCCAGCCCGAGGCGGCCCGCGGGCATGCGGAACGCCGCATCCGCGGCGGCGATGCGCACATCGCATGCCGCAGCAAGCCCGAGTCCGCCCCCCATGCAAATGCCGCGAATCTTGGCCACCACCGGTTTGCTGCAAAACACCGGGGCTTCGTAGGCGTCGACCACCGCGCGATTGTAGACCGCCTGCGCTTCGGCGCTGCCGCGCGCTTTTTCGAACTGCGAGATATCGGCGCCGGAAATGAAAGCCTTGTCGCCGTCTCCGGTGATTACGATCAGGCGCACTTCAGGATCGGCGTCGAACCCGGCGATCGCTTTGGGCAGCGCCATCCACATGTCGTGCGAGACCGCGTTCAACTTGGCCGGGTTGGAAAAAATCACCCAGCCGACGGCATTTTCCCTGCGTGTAATGAGTTCAGCCATGACGCTCCCTTAAACGACCTTGTGATCGCGCAAGTGCGCGATCTCCACCGCGCTGTAGCCGGCCTCGGCCAGGACCTCGTCCGTGTGCTGGCCGATCTCAGGGGTGGCGCTGGCCATCGTGGCCGGCGTGCGCGACAGTCCGACCGCCTGGTTGACCAGACGAATTTCGCCCAGTAGCGGATGTTTTACCTTCGCCGCCGCCTGCAGATGCTGCACCTGCGCATCGGCGAACACCTGATCCATGCTGTAGATCGGTCCGCAGGGCACGCCCGCCGCGTTGAGGACCGAGATCCACTCCTCGCTCTTCTTCGCGGCAAACGCGGCATTCAACTCGTCGTTGAGCGCGCTGCGGTTGCTGGCGCGCTTGGCTGCGCCGTCGAATTCGGCGCGCGCGAGCAATTCCGCACGCCCGATGGCCGGGCACAAACGCTTCCACATGCCCTCCCCGGACGCGCCGACGTTGATGTAGCCGTCGGCCGTGGCGTAGGCCGAAGTCGGCATGCTGGTCGGATGGTCGTTGCCGACCTGCCCTGGCACCTCGCCGTCCATCAGATAGCGCGCCGCCTGAAAATCGAGCAGCGCGATGCCCGACATCAACAGCGACGACTGCACCCACTGGCCCTCTCCCGACACCTCGCGCTCCAGCAACGCCGTCAGGATGCCGAGCGCGGCGTACAGGCCGGCGCTGACATCGGCGATCGCCGCGCCGGTGCGCATCGGACCCTGGCCAGGATGGCCGGTGACCGACATCAGGCCGCTCATGCCTTGAGCGATCTGATCGAAGCCCGGCCGCTCGCGGTAAGGGCCGTCCTGGCCGAAACCGGAGATGCTGGCGAGGACAATTCGCGGGTTGATCGCCTTGAGCGAGGCGTAGTCGATGCCGAGGCGGAACTTGACGTCGGGACGATAGTTCTCAACCACCACGTCGGCCGTGCGCGCCAGCCGGGCAAAGACCTCGCGCCCCTCGGCCAGCTTGAGGTTGAGCGTCATCGCGCGCTTGTTGCGGTGCAGATTCTGGAAATCCGGGCCGGCGCGCGGTCCGCCCATGCCTTCGTTCGCGTCCACGCCGGGAGGCGATTCGATTTTGATCACGTCGGCGCCGAAATCGGCGAGCTGCTTGACGCAAGTCGGGCCGGCGCGAACGCGCGACAAATCGAGCACGCGAAAGCGCGAGAGTGCGGTTGAAGCGGGAATATGGGTCATGATGGGGCCGTCGTGATATGCAGGAGAGGCGGGACGACCCGGATTATCGCGTCGCCGCCTGTGCACCGCAAGCATTTCCGTGCGTTTCGCCCAAACCTGCGACCGGGCGCCCCGGCGCCGGCACGTTCAGCGTGCGAGCGATGTCCGATCGGCCCCGCACACGCGCCGCGGAGTCAGCGCGCGGCGCGCTCGCACGCGCGGCGGCTAGCCCAGCCCGGGCACGGCTCGGATTCCGGTAAGAAGCACATCACGATCGAACGGCTTGGTGATGTAGCCATCGGCCCCGCCCGCCAACCCGCGCATGACGTCCTCGCGTTGCGCCTGGCATCAATCCGTGACCTTGGCCCGCGTCAACTTCACCGCGCCGCGCCTGGTCTTGCTGTCAAGGCGCTTTTTCTGCGAACTCCGCGTCGGTCTGGTCGGTTTGCGTTTTTTGCGGGACACGGCAACGCTGCGGATGAGTTCGCGCAACCGCTGCAGCGCCTCTTCCTTGTTCTTTTCCTGACCGCGGTGCTGCTGCGCCTTGATCACGACCACGCCTTCCTTGGTGATGCGCTGATCGTGCAGCTTGAGCAGGCGCTCTTTATACAAATCCGGCAGCGATGAGGCGCCGATGTCGAAGCGCAGGTGGATCGCGCTGGAAACCTTGTTTACGTTCTGCCCGCCCGCTCCCTGGGCGCGAATTGCGCTGATCTCGATCTCCCTCGCCGGGATGGTTACGCTGCCGGAGATCTGCATCATGCTTGCCGCTCGCGCTCCGCCCGCAGTCATCGGGCGCGGTGACGCCGGCCGAATTCGCGCTTGGCGCGCGCCGACAGGCGCTTGATCCGGTACTCCGCCTTGGATGCGGCCGATCGATCGGCATATTCGATCGCCGCAAGCAGGCGCCGCGGCGGGTGGGAACGGGTATAACGCGCGCCCTTGCCGCTCACATGCACGGCATAGCGCGCAGCCACGTCCACTGCGATACCGGTGTAGATGCTCCCGTCCCTGCACTCGATCAGATAGACGAACCAGGCCATACGCGCCGGTTGCATGCGGGCGCTCAGTTCAGGCCTACGTAGCTCCCCTCCAGCAGCTTCGCCTGCGCCGCGGCCAGGCGCGCGATCGGCACGCGCGGCCCGGAACAGGACACATAGTCGATCGCGATGCTATGGCAGAAATGAATCGACGCCGGGTCGCCGCCATGCTCGCCGCAGATGCCGACTTTCAGGTCCGGCCGGGTCTGGCGGCCGCTCTCGACCGCCATTTTCATCAGTTGCCCCACACCTTTGATGTCCAGCACCTCGAACGGATTGTCCTGCAGGATGCCGGTCTCGTTGTAGGCCGGAAGAAACTTGTTTTCCGCATCCTCGCGGCTGAACGAGAACGTCGCCTGGGTCAGGTCGTTGGTGCCGAAAGAGAAGAACTCCGCGTCCTGCGCCATGCGGCCCGCGCGCAGGCAGCCGCGCACCACCTCCAGCATGGAGCCAAATTTGTATTTCACATTGATGCCGTGGGTCAGTTCCACCACCTTGTGGACGCGCTGCACCTTGCTGTGGATGCGCAGAAGTTCTTCCACCGTGGCGACCTGCGGCACCATGATCTCGGGATAGATCTCGATCCCTTCGCGCGCGCACAGCGCAGCCGCTTCGAGTATCGCCTGGATCTGCATCGTATAGATTTCCGGATAGGTGATGCCCAGGCGCACGCCGCGGTGCCCCAGCATCGGATTGACTTCGGCCAGGGCGCGCACCTTCTTCAGGATCACTTCCTTTTTGTGGATCGCGTCGTCTTCCAGATGTGATTCCTTGAACGTGCGCAGCCCGCCCATCAGTTTGGTCAGGCCGTCGGCATATTGCTGGTACAGCCTGGGATTGAGCAGCTTCAGCGTTTCGGGCAGTTCCTCCAGGCCCTTGATCGTGTCGCTCAGATGGTGCAGCTGTGCGATCTCCAGTTCGAGCTGCGCCGCGGTCGGAAGAAATTCGTGCATCGGCGGATCGAGCAGGCGTATCGTCACCGGCAGGCCTTTCATCGCCTTGAATATGCCCTTGAAATCCGAGCGCTGGATCGGCAGCAGCCGGTCGAGCGCCGCCTGGCGTTCCTCCACCGTCTCGGCCAGGATCATTTCCTGCATGATCGGCAGGCGATCGGTGCTGTTGAACATGCGCTCGGTGCGGACCAGGCCGATTCCCACGGCGCCGAACTCGCGCGCGCGCATCGCATCCTCGGGCGTGTCGGCGTTGGCCATCACCCTCAGTGTCGCCACCTCATCGGCCCAAGCGAGCAGCGTCGCCATTTCCCCGGAAAATTCGGCCTCCACCGTCGGCACCTCGCCGGCGTAGACGTGGCCGGTGCCGCCGTCGATGGTGATCACGTCGCCCTCGTGCAGGGTGGTGTCGCCGATGACGGCGCTGCGCGCCTTGTCGTCGATCACGATCTGTTCGCAGCCGGAAACGCAGGGCTTGCCCATGCCGCGCGCGACCACCGCAGCATGGGAGGTCTTGCCGCCGCGGCTGGTGAGGATGCCCTGCGCGCGGAAAAACCCGTGGATGTCCTCCGGCTTGGTCTCCTCGCGCACCAGAATCACGTTCTCGCCCGCGTTGCCGCGCGCCTCGGCGGTATTGGCGTCGAATACAATCTTGCCGGAGGCCGCGCCGGGCGAGGCGGGCAGGCCTTGCGCCAGGGACTTGCCGTGGAAGTTCGGCGACAGCTGCGGCACCAGCAGCTGCTCGAGCATCGCCGGCTCGATGCGCAGCAGTGCGCGCTCCTTGGAAATCAGCCCTTCCTGGAACATCTCCACCGAGCTGCGCACCATGCCGCGCGCATTCATCTTGCCGTTGCGGGTCTGCAGGCAGTAGAGCGTGCCGCGCTCGATGGTGAATTCGAAATCCTGTACTTCGTGATAATGCGACTCCAGCCGGTTGTGCAGTTCCATCAGCTGGCGGTAGATCTCCGGCATTTCCTGTTCCATATCGGCGATCGGCTTGGGCGTGCGAATGCCCGCCACCACGTCCTCGCCTTGGGCATCGACCAGATATTCGCCGTAGATCACGTTCTCACCGGTGCCCGGATTGCGCGTAAAACCCACCCCGGTGCCCGAATCGCTGCCCATGTTGCCGAACACCATGGTGCACACGCTGACCGCGGTGCCGTTGGCCTTGTCCTTGGTGATCTTGAACTGCTTGCGGTAATCGACCGCGCGCTTGCCCATCCAGGAGCGAAATACCGCGCCTACCGAGATCTCGAGCTGCTCGTACGGGTCTTGCGGAAACGGCTTGCCGGTATGGCGCTTGACGATGTCTAGGAATTCACCGGCAAGCTGCTTCAGGTGCTCGGCGGAGAGGTCCAGGTCCACGCGCGCGCGGTGTTTGCGCTTGAGCGCCGCCATCTTACTGTCGAAATGCTCGTCGTCGATGCCCAGGGCGATTTTGCCGAAGAGCTGGATGAAGCGGCGATAGGCATCGTAGACAAAGCGCGGGTTCGCGGTCTGCTTGATCAGGCCCTGCAGCGAGGCGTCATTGAGGCCGAGGTTGAGAATGGTGTCCATCATCCCCGGCATGGACATCGCCGATCCGGAGCGCACTGAAATCAGCAGCGGATTCTTGCTGCTGCCGAAACCCTTGCCGGTTTTCTTCTCCAGCGCTGCCATATGTACCTTCAGTTCCTCCATCAGGCCGTCCGGCAGATGGTTCGACTCGAGGTAGGCGAGGCAGGCCTCGGTGCTCACGGTGAAGCCCGGCGGCACGTTCAGGCCGATCTGCGTCATCTCGCACAGGCCGGCGCCCTTTCCGCCCAGCAGGATCTTGTTCTTGCCGTCGCCTTCTTCGAACGCGTAAATGTATTTTTTGGTGTTCATGATGACGCCTCTAGAAGTTGGCCCAATCCGGATTATCCATGAAATAGACAAGCGGCCGATACCAGCTCACCGGCCGGCGGACCCTGCAATATTCGCACAATATGATCCCCGCGCGATAGCCGCGGGCCGCGTGCGCCGGCAACCTGCCCGGCCGCAGTCGTGTAACCGGCCCAAGCCGCACCGCGGCCCGGCGATTTCCGCCAAGGCCTAGTGCGATGACAACGTAATTGCGAAACAACATTGCGAGCAATCAAGATGATTGGTACACCATCCCGTGGGAGCGAGCTTGCTCGCGAATTCGATGATTCGCGAGCAAGCTCGCTCCCACACCTACGAGACAGGCATGTTTTGAAATTAACGTTTCATCGTACTAGTGGGACATCAGCACCGGCGCCGTCATCGATTCCAGGATGGTGCGGGTGGTACCGCCCAGCACCCATTCCTTCAGCCGCGAATGGCCGTAACCACCCATGACGATGAGATCGGCGTCGAGGTCCGCGGCGCGCGACAGCAGTTCGTTGCCCACGTCGATCTCGGCGCCGTTGTCCGTCTTTACCTCCACGCGCACGCCATGCCGCGCGAGATAGAGGCCGATATCGGCGCCTGGCACGCTGCCGTGCTCGCCGCGCCTCGGATTGACCGCCATCACATGCACCTTGTCCGCAAGCTGCAGCAGCGGAATCGCATCGGTGACCGCCCGCGTGGCCTCGCGGCTCGGATTCCATGCGACGAGAATCCGTTTGCCTACGCTGGGGAAACTGCCGGCGCTGGGCAGGATCAGCACCGGCCGTCCGGCAGCGAGCACCAGCCGCTCAGGAAAATCGTCGGCGATGTTCGATCTGTCCGAAGAACCAGTCTGGCCGATCACGACCAGATCGGCGTAGCGCGCGTGCAAGGTCATCGCGTCGACCGGGTCATCGATGGCAGTGCGCCATTCGATGTTTCTGAGACCCGCCGCCGACGTCTGTTTGGTGAATTCACCCTCCGTGCGCACCATCTCGGCCGCGGCCGCGTGCTTCTGGGTTTCGATGAGCGCCGGCCCCATCTCCGCCATCACGTAGCCGGGCGGTTCAAACGGCGCGATCGCATGCAGCGCGACCAGATGGGCATCGTACTGACGCGCAAGGCGGATCGCTACTTCGACGCGCGCCGAACAGCGTTTGCCGGGGTCGATGTGAACCAGGATGGTCTTGTAGCTCATTGGGATTCCTTCCA
>Ga0156177_1200_pt1 | contig 16309 bp, 15 predicted proteins | sample RifCSPlowO2_12_FD_107830 | JGI IMG/M metagenome (GOLD analysis project Ga0156177, IMG submission 107830) | Betaproteobacteria bacterium RIFCSPLOWO2_12_FULL_64_23
CGTAACCGCCCAGCGGCACCGCGGCCACCACCCATTCGGTCTGATCGCGCCCGAATCGCTTTTTCCACAGCGGCAAGCCGAAGCCGATCGAAAAACGCAGTACCTTGACGCCGCAAAGCCGCGCGACAACGTAGTGGCCGTACTCGTGCACAATGACCAGCGCCCCGAGCGCGAGTATGAATGCGGCTAGCGTATGCAGCAGGGTCATGGCCTGACCGTCATCGCCTCTATCTGCAATTCGGCATGCCGGCGCGCGGTTGCATCGGCATCGAGCACATCATCGAGGCTCGCCAGCGGGCGCGGCCGCAATTCGTTCATCACTGCCTCGATTACCGCGGTTATGGCAAGGAACGGCAGGCGCCGCTCGAGAAAGGCCCTCACCGCAACCTCGTTCGCCGCGTTTAGCGTCGCCGGGCTCGTCCCGCCTTCCTTCAGGGCACGATACCCCAGCCCTAGCGCGGGGAAGCGCGCAAAATCCGGCGCTGCAAAATCAAGTCTGCCGAGGCGGCACAGGTCGAGGGAGCCCACGCCTGCTTCTATCCGTTCGGGGTAGGCCAGGGCGTGCGCGATCGGCGTGCGCATATCGGGGTTGCCGAGTTGGGCGACGACCGAGCCGTCTGCGTATTCCACCATGGAATGCACCACGCTCTGTGGATGAATCACTACCTCGATCTGTTCCGGCGTCGCGCCGAACAGCCAGTGCGCCTCGATGATTTCAAGCGCCTTGTTCATCATCGTCGCCGAATCGACCGAGATTTTGCGTCCCATCACCCAGTTTGGATGGGCACAGGCTTCGTCCGGCGTCACGCTCTGCAACCGTTCCAGCGCGGCATCACGGAACGGCCCGCCGGAAGCGGTCAGCAGCACGCGCCGTACCCCGTGACTGCCCAGGTCGCCTGAGAATGAATCCGGCAAGCACTGGAGTACCGCATTATGCTCGCTGTCTATGGGCAGCAGTGTCGCATGATGCGTACGCACTGCCTCCATGAATATCGGCCCTGCCATGACCAGGGCTTCCTTGTTGGCGAGCAGCAGCTTCTTGCCCGCGCGCGCCGCCGCGAGGGTGGGTACGAGGCCGGCGGCGCCGACGATGGCCGCCATGACGCAGTCGATTTCCGCATGGGCTGCAATGCGCTCCAAGCCCTGCGGGCCGATCAGGATTTCCGTGGCGCACCGCTTCAGGCGCCTGCCCAGCGCGTCGGCCTGGACGGCCTGCGCCACCACGGCATAGCGCGGTTGGTGGCGCAGGCACAGTTCGGCCAGTTCATCGATGCGTTCGTTTGCGCTCAGGGCGAATATGCGGAAGCGCTGCGGGTGGCGCGCGGCCACATCCAGCGTGCTGAGTCCGATGGAGCCGGTCGCCCCGAGTATCGCGAGGTTCTGCAGCCCGCTCATGACAGGTATACCAGCGCCGCAGCGGGCAGCACGGCGGTAAGGGCGTCGATGCGATCAAGCACGCCGCCATGCCCGGGGAGCAACGCGCCGCTGTCCTTGACCCCGGCGCGCCGTTTCAACGCCGACTCGAACAAATCGCCGTAAATGCCGATCGCGGTGAGCAACCACAGAAACAACAACATGCCGAATGCCCCGAAGCGCATGGATTGAAGCACCTGCGGAAAATACGCGTGCCAGGCAAAACTCCAGAGCGCGGCATACAAGCTCACCGCCAGGACCGCCCCGGCGACCCCTTCCCAGGTCTTGCCCGGACTGATAGCCGGCGCCAGCTTGCGCCGGCCGTAGCGGCGCCCGGCAAAATAGGCGGCGCTGTCCGATATCCACGCCACCGACATCAGCAGCAATAGCACCCCGGGGCCGAGGTTGCGCAGTTCGACCAGTGCGAGCCAGGTCGGCACCAGGACCACGAGGCCGGTCAGTGCCGCCAGCCAGCGCGACCGGGGCAGCCAGGAATGCCATAGCCACAGCGGTACCACCACCATCCAGAACAGGCTTGCGACCAGGTAGGCCGCGGTTTGCGGCTTGAACTGGCCGATCGGGGCATTGCCATGCGCCAAGTCATATAGCGACGCGCAGGCGGCCGCCACGAGAACAGCATACAGGCCGCAGGCAAGGCGCCGGAGCTTGATCAGCTTGCCCCATTCCCACGCCGCCGGCAGCACCAATACGCCTGCGAACACGGCCCAGGCGAGGGGTGAAAGCCAGAACAGCGCCGCCAGAAACAAGACCAACAACACCAGCGCCGTGACGACCCGCGTCTTGAGCATCGCTCAATGCATCCGTGCGGTTCGCACGCTCAGGCGAGCTCTCTTCTTGAGGGAGGCGCCTCTGCCGCGATCTCGAGTTGCTCGCTGGTGCGGCCGAAGCGGCGCTCGCGCCGCTGATACGACGCGATCGCCTGATCCAGCGCCGCCGCGTCGAAGTCGGGCCACAGCGTATCGGTGAAATAGAACTCGCTGTAGGCAAGCTGCCACAGCAGAAAGTTGCTGATGCGCTGCTCCCCGCCGGTACGGATGAACAGGTCGGGTTCGGGTGCGTACGCCATGGCGAGGCAACCGGCCAGCTGCTCTTCAGTGAATGCGCCGCGCTGCTCCGGCATCGACTCGATCACGCGCTGCATCGCCTGCAACAAGTCCCAGCGCCCGCCGTAATTCGCGGCGATGGTGAGGGTCATGTTCCCGTTGGCCCGAGTCAACTGCTCGGCGCGCGCAACCAGCTCGGTGATTTTCCTGCCGAATGGCGTCAGGTCGCCCACTACGCGCAGGCGTATACCGTTGCGGTGCAGCTTTTCCGCTTCCCGCTCCAGCGCCATGATGAACAGCTGCTTCAGCATTGAAACTTCTTCCGCCGGCCGGCGCCAGTTCTCCGAACTGAATGCGAACAGGGTCAGGTATTCGACGCCCCGCGCTACACAGGCTTTGACTACCTCGCGCACGAGCTCCACGCCGCGCTTGTGACCGGCTGCGCGCGGCAACAGGCGCTGCTTCGCCCAGCGTCCGTTGCCGTCCATGATGATGGCGATATGGCGCGGAACCGCCTTCACTTGCGGAATATCGCGCGTCGAGCTGGAAAACGAAGGCATCAATGTCTCGATCTGGGCGGCGCCCGGGTCAAACTGCCATCAGGTCGGTTTCTTTGGCGGCGAGGAGCTTGTCGATTTCGGCGATGTATTTGTCGGTGAGCTTCTGAATTTCGTCCTGCGCGCGGCGCTCATCGTCCTCCGAAGCGGCTTTCTGCTTGAGCAGATCCTTGAGGTGGTGGTTGGCGTCGCGCCGCAGATTTCTCACCGCCACCTTGGCATTCTCGCCTTCACCTTTGACCACCTTGATAAGTTCGCGCCGGCGCTCCTCGGTCAGCGCCGGCATCGGCACGCGAATCAGATCCCCCTGCGCCGCAGGATTGAGTCCGAGATCGGAATCGCGTATCGCCTTTTCTATCACCGCCCCCATTTTCTTTTCCCAGGGCGAAATGCCGATGGTGCGCGCGTCGAGCAGGGTCAGGTTGGCGACCTGGTTGAGCGGCATCTGCGTACCGTAGTAATCGACCGTGACGTGGTCGAGGATGCCGGTGTGCGCGCGCCCGGTGCGCACCTTGCCGAGGTCGGTTTTCAGCGCCTCGAGCGACTTGTGCATTTTCTGCTCGGCGGTCTTCTTGACATCAGAGATCATCGTCACCCCCTGGTTCAACTATGTACCAACGTTCCCTCGTCTTCGCCCATCACCACCCGTTTCAGCGCCCCCGCCTTGAAAATGCTGAACACGTTGATCGGCAGCTTCTGGTCGCGGCACAGGGTCAGGGCGGTCGCATCCATCACCTTGAGGTTCTGCTTGATCGCATCGTCGAAGCTGAGCCTGGCGTAGCGCCGCGCCTGCGGATCGGTCTTGGGATCGGCGCTGTAGACCCCGTCCACCTTGGTCGCCTTGAGCACGATATCACAGCCCATCTCGGTGCCGCGCAGCGCCGCCGCCGTGTCGGTGGTGAAAAACGGATTACCGGTGCCGGCGGCGAAAATCACGATCTTGCCTTCCTCCAGATAGCGCATGGCCTTGCCGCGGATGTAGGGTTCCACCACCTGTTCGATGTTGAGCGCCGACTGCACGCGGCCGTTCAAGCCGCCGCGGCGCATCGCGTCCTGCAGGGCGAGCGCATTCATTACGGTGGCCAGCATGCCCATGTAGTCGGCGGTGGCCCGGTCCATTCCGGCGGCGGCCGGGGCTAAGCCGCGAAAAATATTGCCGCCGCCGATCACCACTGCGATCTCCAAACCCATCGCGGCCACCAAGGCGATCTCGGCGACGATGCGGTCCATGGTCGTTCGATTGATGCCGTACGCATCATCGCCCATCAGGGCCTCGCCCGAGAGCTTGAGCAGGATGCGCTTGTAGGCTGGCGCTGCGGGCACGGCGCTCAACCCGCGGCTGCTTTGGCTTGCGCCGCCACTTCGGCGGCGAAATCGCTCGACTTCTTCTCGATGCCCTCGCCCACGACGAAAAACCGGTAGCTGAGCAGCTTGGCGTGCTTTGCAACCAGCATCTTTTCCACCGTCAGCTTGTCGTCCTTGATGAAAGCCTGTCCGAGCAGGGTGATTTCGCCAAGAAACTTGCTGAGTCCGCCCTCGACCATTTTTTCAGCGATATTGGCCGGCTTGCCCGATTCCCGGGCACGCGCGACGAGCACATCGCGCTCGCGCGCGAGCACCTCCGGAGCAACCTCGCCGCGCGACATGAACTGCGGCTTGGCGAACGCAATGTGCATGGCCAGATCCTTGCCGACTTCGTCTTCGCCCTCGAACTCGACCAGCACGCCGATCTTGACGCCATGCAGGTACTGAGCCAGTTTGGCTGCGGTGCGCGCCCGGTGAAAGCGGCGGATGCTCAGGTTCTCGCCGATTTTCTGCACCAGAGCCTGGCGCTTGGCCTCGACCGTGGCGTCCTCCAGGCGCAGCGCGCAGAGCGCGGCGACGTCGGCCGGATCGTGTTTCGCCACCAGTTGCGCCAAAGCCGAGGCGAAATCCAGAAAATCCGCGTTCTTGGCCACGAAATCGGTTTCGCAATTGACTTCCACCAGCGCGGCGGACTTGCCGTCAGCGGCAAGATAGGCGCCGATCACGCCTTCTGCGGCAACGCGCCCGGCCGCCTTGTTCGCCTTGGCGCCACTCTTGACGCGCAACAGATCCTCGGCGGATTTCAAGTCGCCGTCGGTCTCGACCAGGGCTTTCTTGCACTCCATCATGCCCAGGCCGGTGGTTTCGCGCAGCTCCTTTACCATGGCTGCGGTGATTTCTGCCATTTATTCGCTCCTCATAGTTCAAAAAAAGGGGCTTGCGCCCCTTTTTGCATGTTGCTGCAGCCAGGCCTAGCCGGCCGATTCTTCCTGCGTTTCCAATTCCACGAATTCGTCTGCTCCAGCGCCTGCGACGATCTCCTGCACCGACATATCGCGGCCTTCGAGAATCGCGTCGGCCACGCCACGGGCATACAGGCGGATAGCGCGGCTGGAATCGTCGTTGCCCGGAATCACGTGAGTAATGCCGTCGGGCGAGTGATTGGTGTCGACCACGCCGATAATCGGTATGCTCAGCTTATTGGCCTCGACCACCGCGCCTTTCTGGTAACCGACGTCGATGATGAACAGAGCATCCGGCACGCCGGTGAGGTCCTTGATACCGCCCAGGCTGCGCTCGAATTTGACTATCTCGCGCTGGATGCCCAACGCCTCTTTCTTCGGCAGTTTTTCCAGACTGCCGTCGGCGAGCATCGCCTCCATCTCCTTCAAGCGCTTGATCGACTGCTTGACGGTCTTGAAGTTGGTCAGCATGCCGCCCAACCAACGATGGTCGACATAAGGCGCGCCGCAGCGTATCGCCTCTTCCTTGATGATCTCGCGCGCCTGGCGCTTGGTGCCTACGAACAGGATGGTGCCCTTGTTCGAAGACAGCTTTTTCACGTATTTCATCGCCTCCTGGTACATGACCAGGGTCTTTTCCAGGTTGACGATGTGAATCTTGTTGCGATGGCCGAATATAAAAGGAGCCATCTTGGGATTCCAGAAGCGGGTCTGGTGGCCAAAATGCACCCCTGCTTCCAGCATTTGACGCATGGTTGTAGACATTCAAACTTCTCCGTTTAGGGTTGGTCATAGCCGCCCGGCTCGTTATAACCCCGCAAGGGGCACCCTAAAGAGGGGCGGATCAAATTTAGCCAAGGATTTTGACTAGCTAAACAGTATATCATGAAGGACTTGGTCCATTCAAGAAATGCGCAACTAAACAGCAGATTAAGCTTCCCCGGCGCGCCCGGGCGGGATTATCGGCCGCCGCGCGCGAACGCGGTCCCGGGCACCATCGCGCCGGCCCGAGACGGTTTGCCTCCGGCCCATCCGCATCGGGACCGGCGCGTCAAGCGGAGCTTCCCTTGGCCAGGGCTATCCTTTATCCTTCCCACCCTTTGAGCGCAACCCGCAGATGACCGTCCAGATCAAGACCCCGGAAGAAATCAAAAAAATGCGGATCGCCGGGCGCCTCGCGGCGGAGGTGCTCGATTTCATTGCTCCGCATGTCAAACCCGGGATCACGACGGGCGAACTCGACAGCCTGTGCCATGACTACATGGTGAAACTGCAGAAAACGGTGCCGGCGCCCCTCAATTACGCGCCGCCGGGCTACCAGCCCTATCCCAAGTCCATCTGCACCTCGATCAACCACCAGGTCTGTCACGGCATTCCCGGCGACAAGCAGTTGAAACACGGCGACATCGTCAACATCGATATTACGGTGATCAAGGACGGCTACCATGGTGACACCAGCCGCATGTTTTGTGCCGGCGAGCCTGCAATCCAGGCGCGCCGTCTGTGCGAAACCACCTACGAATGCATGTGGCTGGGTATCCTCGCGGTCAAACCGGGCGCCCATCTGGGCGACATAGGCGCCGCCATCCAAAAGCACGCCGAGGCGCATGGCTACAGCGTCGTACGTGAATTCTGCGGGCACGGCATAGGCAGGAATTTCCACGAAGAGCCGCAGGTGCTGCATTATGGCCGTGCCGACACCGGCATCGTGTTGCAATCGGGTATGATTTTCACCATCGAGCCCATGATCAACGCCGGCAAGCCGGCGATCCGCGAGCTCTCCGACGGTTGGACGATCGTGACCAAGGACCACAGTTTGTCGGCGCAGTGGGAGCATACCGTGCTTGTGACTGATACCGGGCACGAGGTGTTGACCTTGTCCGCCGGCGCTCCGCCGCAGCCCGGTCCAAACGCCGACCACCCCTGATGCCCAACGCGCAATTGGCGACTGCCGCGCGGCGTTCTTCGGCCGGCCTGCGCGAACAGCTGCAGCAGGGCCGGCGCGAACTGCGCGAACGCTATGCTGCCGATGGCAAGGCGCAGCGCATGCTGCGGCAGCACCGCCTGCTCATAGATCGCACGCTCAGAAGTTTGTGGAAGGAAACCGCCCTGCCCGGCACGCTCGCGCTCGCCGCCGTGGGTGGATACGGGCGCGGCGAACTCTTTCCCCATTCAGACGTCGATCTGCTGGTGCTGTTGCCGCACGAACCGGACCCGGAGCTTAAAGCCAAGCTGGAGGGCCTGATCGGCAGCCTTTGGGACGCCGGCCTCGAACCCGGTCACGGCGTGCGCACGATCGAGGAATGCCTGTTCGAGTCGGCCAAGGACATCACGGTGCAGACCAGCCTGCTCGAAGCCAGATGGCTCGCCGGTAGCCGTAGCCTGTTTGGCGCCTTCGGCCGCGCCATGCGCGAGCAACTCAATCCGCAGGTTTTTTTCCAGTCCAAGCGCCTGGAGCAGGAGCAACGCCACGGAAAATTCCAGGAAAGCCCGTACAGCCTGGAACCCAATTTGAAAGAGGCCCCCGGGGGGTTGCGCGACTTGCAGGTCATCCTGTGGATCAGCCGCGCCGCCGGCCTGGGTGAAAACTGGATGCGACTCGCAGCGCGCGAGCTGATCACCGCGGTCGAAGCGCGCCAGCTCGCCGGCTATCAGAAATTTCTGGGCAAGTTGCGCATCCGCCTCCACTACGTCGCAGGCCGCCGCGAAGACCGGCTGTTGTTCGACTACCAGACCGGTCTCGCCGCGCAGTTCGGCTATGTCGACACGCCGAGCAAGCGCGCCAGCGAGCAGCTGATGCAGCGCTATTACCGCACCGCCAAGGCGATCACGCAACTCAACACGCTGCTGCTGCAGAACATCGGCGTACAACTGCTTTCGGGCGAGGACAGCGAGCCCGAAATCCTCAACGAACGTTTCCAGGCCGCGCACGAACTGCTGGAGGCGCGCGACGCCGATCTGTTCGAGCGCCAGCCGAACGCCATTCTCGAAAGTTTCCTGCTGCTGCAGCAGCACCACGAGTTGAAGGGTATGAGCGCGGCGACGCTGCGCGCGCTGTGGCGCGCGCGCGGCAGAATCGACGCCCGTTTCCGGCGCGACCCGGCCAACCGCGCGCTGTTCCTGCGGCTCCTGCAGCAGCCGCGCGGACTGGTGCACGAGCTGCGGCGCATGAACCAGTATTCCATCCTCGGTCGTTACCTGCCGGCGTTCGGCAGGATCGTCGGGCAGATGCAATACGACCTGTTCCACGTCTATACCGTGGACCAGCACATACTCACCGTGATTCGCAATCTGCGCCGCTTTACCATGGTCGAATTCGCCCACGAGTACCCGCAGTGCAGCCGCCTGATGGCCGGATTCGAGCGCCACTGGCTGCTCTACGTCGCGGCGTTGTTCCACGACATCGCCAAAGGCCGCGGTGGCGACCATTCCAGACTCGGCAGGCTGGACGCACGCGGCTTCGGCCGCGCGCACGGCCTCGCGCGCGAGGACACCGAACTGGTGGAATTCCTGGTCGAACACCATCTGAGCATGTCGTCGGTGGCACAGAAGCAGGACCTTTCCGACCCCGACGTAATCAAGGCGTTCGCCAGCACGGCGAAGACCGAGCGCCGGCTGACCGCGCTATACCTGCTCACCGTGGCCGATGTTCGCGGCACCAGCCCCAAAGTGTGGAACGCGTGGAAAAGCAAGCTGCTGGAAGACCTGTTTCTGCTCGCGCGGCGACTGCTGCGCGGCGACAGCATCGGCTTCGAGCAGGATATCCAGGCGAAGCAGGTCGAAGCGCTGCGCCTGCTGCGCCTGTACGCGCTATCGGACGAGGTCAAGGACAAGCTGTGGAGTCAGCTCGACGTGGCCTATTTCCTGCGTCATGACGCACAGGACATCGCCTGGCAGACGCGCACGCTGCACTATCGCGTCGACACCGACCGCCCGGTGGTGAAGACGCGCCTCTCGCCCATAGGCGAAGGACTGCAGGTGATGATCTATTGCCGCGACCAGCGCGACCTGTTCGCGCGCATCTGCGGCTATTTCGAACAGATCAATTTCAGCATCGCCGATGCCCGCATCCACACCACGCGCCACGGCTATGCCCTGGACACGTTCCTGTTGCTCGGACCGGGCAACCATCCGCACTACCGCGACATGATCAATCTGATCGAGACCGATCTGGCCGAGCGGTTGCAGCGCCAGACGCCGCTGCATCCCCCCACCCGAGGCCGGGTATCGCGCCAGCTCAGGCATTTTCCGATCACGCCCGAAGTCAACATCCGGCCGGACGAAAAAGGCGCGAGTTATGCGCTGTCCATCATCGCCGGCGATCGCCCGGGCCTGCTCTATGCCATTGCGCTGGTGCTGGGCAAGTACGACATCAACCTGATCACCGCCAAGATCGTGACCCTGGGCGAGCGCGCCGAAGATGTGTTCCTGGTCTCCGGCGCCGCGCTGGCCAATTCGAGGACCGTGCTGCAGCTCGAGGCCGAGCTCCTGGACGCGCTGCAGCACAAGTAGATTTCAGCCGCTGGCCGAATGCACAACGGCAAGTGCTGGGACGAGATCAAAGTTCTCGTCAGCCACAGAAGGCAATTCGGAAAAAGAGAAAAAACCGTCGCGTGCCCGGCATCCTTTGCCGTTCAAACGATCTCACTCGTCGATGACGTCCTCGCCCGGAAACAAGGCTTGAATGAAGCCGAACTTGCTGAAATCGCGGATGCGCATCGGGTACAGGATCCCCAGCAGGTGATCGCATTCGTGCTGCACCACACGGGCATGAAAGCCGTCGACGCTGCGGTCGATGGGATTGCCCTTCTCGTCAAAGCCCTGGTAGCGCAGGCGCGCGTGGCGCGGCACCATGCCGCGCAGGCCCGGCAGCGACAGGCAACCTTCCCAGTCCTCCTCCAGTTCGTCCGAGAGCGGCGTCAGCACCGGATTGATAAGCACGGTGTCCGGGATATCCTCCACCTGCGGGTAGCGCGGGTTTTGCTCAACGCCGAAAATCACCACCTGCAAACCGACCCCGATCTGCGGCGCGGCCAAGCCCGCTCCGTTCAAGTGTGCCATGGTGTCGCGCAGGTCGGCGAGAAGGGCGTGCAGTTCGGGCGTGTCGAATTGCTGCAGCGGCTGCGCTTGCTGCAGCAGGCGCGGATCGCCCATCTTGAGCACCTCGCGGATCATGCCCGCAACACGAGTTGTTCAATTATCCGGCGCACCCGCGCGAGCGATTGCTGGAGCACCTGCTCGATATCCTCCAGACGTATGCCATGCAGGCTGTCGGCACGGCCCGCAGCGGAGTTCACGACCACGGCGATGGTGGCGTAGTCCAGGCCGACCTCGCGCGCCAGCACCGCCTCGGGCATGCCGGTCATGCCTACGACATCGGCGCCATCGCGCTCCAGGCGGTCAATCTCGGCCGCGGTTTCCAGCCGCGGACCCTGGCTCGCGGCGTAAATCGCATCCGCCACTACCGCTTCACCGCAGGCGCGGGCTGCGTCGAGGATGCGGCGGCGCAACTGCGCCGAATACGGCTCGGTGAAATCGATATGCGTAACGGGCTGTTCCCCGCCCTCGAAAAAGGTGTTCTTCCGGCCCGAGGTATAGTCGATGATCTGGTGCGGCACCGCGATCGCGCCGGGCCGCATGTCGGTGCGTATCCCGCCCACCGATGCGACCGAAACCACTCCCTCCACCTTTTGCTCCAGCAGCGCCCAGATATTGGCGCGGTAGTTCACCTGATGTGGCGCAATGGTGTGACCATAACCGTGCCGCGCCAGGAACACGACATCCTCACCGGCGATGCGGCCGAAGGTGAGCGCGCCCGACGGTTCGCCATAGGGGGTGCGCACCGCCAAGCGGCGGGTGACGTCGAGGTTGGACAGCTGGGTGAGGCCGCTGCCGCCGATGATGGCTAACATTCGAAGGCCGGGAAGAAAGTGAGGAGCTGTGACTTTAGCATTGGGACGGCGGCGATATTATCACGGTGCGCCGCACGCAGGACCGGGTGTGGCCGCGTTTCACGCCTCTCGGTCCTGCCGCAGCGCATAGATCGCGGGCAGATTGCGCCACACGCCGTGCGCGTCCATGCCGCATCCGAACACATAACGGTCCGGCAGCGCGAGGCCGACAAAATCGGCGCAGATGGGTTTGGCCGTGGTTTTCTTCTTGTCGGTAAGCACGGCGCTGTAAAACGCCCGGGCCCCCAGGCCGAGCACGCGCTCTCGTATGGCCTGCATGGTATAGCCGTCGTCGAGGATGTCGTCGAGCACCAGCACCACCCTGCCGACGACATTGCCCTTGGGCCCGACTTTCCAGGTGACCTCCCCGCCGCTGGTCGCTGCGCCGTAGCGCGAAGCGTGGATATAGTCGAAGTCCAGCGGGAAATTCAGCAGCGGCAGAATGCGGCCGGCAAACACGACCGCGCCGCCCATTACCGACAGCACCAATGGATACTGATCCTTCAGCCTGGCGGTGATTTCCGCGGCGACGCGCTCAATCGCCGCATCCACGGCGGCCGCGCTGTGGATCAGCTCCGCCGATTCGAGCATCTGCCAGGCGCGCGCCGTTCGGTCCATTCGGTGCGGGTGTGCCCTAGCCTAGAGCGACTTCAGGTACGCCGCGAAAGCGGCGCCCACCTCGGGATGCTTTTTGCCATAAGCGACCATCGCCTGCAGATAGCCCAGCTTGGAGCCGCAGTCGTAACGCATGCCCTTGAAGCGGTACGCCAGCACCTTGTCTTCCCGCAACAGGGCCGCGATGCCGTCGGTCAGCTGAATTTCGCCCCCCGCCCCTGCCTGCACTTTTGCCAGGTGATGAAAAATCCGCGGGCTCAGGATATAGCGCCCGACCACGGCCAGGGTGGAGGGGGCGTCCTGCGGCTGCGGTTTCTCGACGATGGCGCTGACCACGCCCGGTTCGCCGCCGTCGGTCTGGACGATGCCGTATTGGCGCGTATGCTCGCGCGGCACTTCCTCCACGCCGAGCACCGAACATTGGCGCTGCTCGTACACCTGCGCCATTTGCTGGAGCACCGGGGGCGCGCCATCGATCAGGTCATCGGCCAGGATGACGGCGAACGGCTCGTCGTTGACCACCGGCTCGGCGCACAGCACGGCATGTCCCAGGCCCAGCGCCTCGGGCTGGCGGATATAGATGCAATTGATATGCTTGGGAACGATGCTCTGCACGAGTTCGAGCAAGTCCAGTTTGCCGCGCGCCGCAAGCTCGGCTTCCACCTCGTACGCCTTGTCGAAATGATCCTCGATGGTGCGCTTGTTGCGGCCGGTGATGAATATCATGTCGGTGATGCCCGCCGCCACCGCCTCCTCAACCGCGTACTGGATCAGGGGTTTGTCGACGATAGGCATCATCTCTTTCGGGCTGGCCTTGGTCGCAGGCAGGAAGCGGCTGCCCATGCCCGCCACCGGAAACACACATTTGCGCACGCGCTTCATCGGCTCCCTTTCAGCAATTGCAGCAATGCTGCCTCATCGAGCACGGCTATGCCAAGCTGTTTCGCTTTGTCAAGCTTGCTGCCTGCTTCGGCGCCCGCCACCACGTAATCGGTTTTTCCGGACACTGATCCTGCCACCTTGCCGCCTTGTGCCTCGATCAGTTCCTTCGCCGCCTCGCGGCTCATCGTCGGGAGCGTCCCGGTCAGCACGAACGCCTTGCCCGCCAGCTTTGCCGCTGCGGCCGGGCCCGGCGCGCCCTCCTGCCAATGCACGCCGCGAGCGCGCATCAGCTCGATCACCTCGCGATTGTGCGCCTCGGAAAAAAACTGGGCGATCGAAAGCGCCACCGCCGGACCTATATCGCGCACCTGCCGCAGCGCCTCCTCGTTCGCCTGCATCAGCCGCTCGAGGCTGCCGAAGTGGCGCGCCAGCTCTTTCGCTGTCGCCTCGCCCACGTTGCGTATGCCCAGCGCGAAAATGAAGCGCGCCAGGGTGGTGGTTTTGGACCGCTCGATCGCATCGAGCACATTCTGCGCCGATTTTTGCGCCATGCGCTCGAGACCGGTCAGCGCCACGGCGCCCATGCGATACAAGTCCGCGGCAGTCTTGACCACATCGTGATCGACCAGCTGGTCCACCAGTTTCTCGCCCAGGCCTTCTATGTCCATGGCACGGCGGGAGGCGAAGTGCAACAAGGCCTGTTTGCGTTGCGCCGCGCAGATCAGGCCGCCGGAGCAGCGCGCCACCGCTTCGTCGGGCAGCCTGACCACGGCCGAGCCGCATACCGGGCATGCCACGGGCATTTTGAATTCGGCCGCCTTTTTCGGGCGCTTGTCCCGGAGCACGGCCACCACCTCGGGGATGACATCGCCGGCGCGGCGAACGATCACGGTATCGCCGACGCGCACATCCTTTCGCCGCAGCTCGTCTTCATTGTGCAGCGTCGCATTGGTAACGGTGACGCCACCGACGAATACCGGCGCCAGGCGCGCCACGGGGGTGAGCGCACCGGTCCGGCCCACTTGCACCTCGATCGCCAGCACCTCGGTGTTCGCCTCCTCGGCCGGAAACTTGTGCGCGACCGCAAAACGCGGCGCACGCGAAACGTAGCCCAGCCGTTGCTGCGCAGCCAGGCTGTCGACTTTGTACACGACGCCGTCTATCTGGTAGGCGAGACCGGCGCGACGCTCGCCCAGCCGCTGGTAGTAGCGCATCATGCCCTGTACCGCGTGGACCACGCGCCGTTCGGGGCAGACCGGCAGCCCCAGGGTTTGCAGCCAATCCTCCAGCGCGCTGTGCGAGCCAGGCACGGTCGCGCCTTCGATCACGCCGACGGCGTAGGCGAAAAAACGCAGCGGCCTGGCCGCGGTAATGCGCGAGTCGAGCTGGCGCAGGCTGCCGGCGGCAGCATTGCGCGGATTGGCGAATTCCTTTTCCTTGTTGGCGCGTTGACGTTCGTTCAGAGAATCGAAATCGCGCCGGTACATCAACACCTCGCCGCGCACCTCCAACAGCCGCGGCGGCGCGTCGCCGCGCAAGCGCAGCGGAATGCTTTTCACCGTGCGCAGATTGGCGGTGACGTCCTCGCCGGTATAGCCGTCGCCACGCGTGGCGCCTTGGGTGAAGCGCCCTTGTTCGTAAGTGAGGCTGACGGCAAGGCCGTCGAACTTGGGCTCGGCCAGATATTCGACGCCGTCCATCTCCAGGCCCTCGCGCACGCGCCGGTCGAAAGCCGTCACCTCTTCCTCGGAAAAAGCATTGCTGAGCGAGAGCATGGGAGTACGGTGGATCACCTGCCGGAACTCCGGCAGAGCGCTCCCGCCCACGCGCTGGGTCGGCGATTCGGGGTCGGCGAGCTCGGGGCATTCACGCTCGAGCTGCTGCAGTTGGCTGAACAGCCGGTCGTACTCGGCGTCGCTCACCAGCGGCTGGTCGAGCACGTAGTACTGATAGTTATGGCGCTCTAGTTGCGCGCGCAGCTTGCGCGCCCGCGCCAGTGCGGCTTTCGCTGCGGCCATTACGCAAACAGGCGCAGTGCCAGCGGACTGCCTGCCGGAATCCCCTGTTGTTCCATGCTGGCATAAAGGGCCTGCAGCTGGGCGCGGATCTTGGCGAGCGCGGCCTCATCCAGTGGCTGTCGATTGTCATCGACGATCCGGGCAGACAAGGCTTCGGCGAGGGCGCGCGTGAATTCGACGAAGCGGTCGAAGGCGGCAATACCGCCCGGCGCCCTGGCGACGTCAAACAGCAGCGTCAACCCCGTGGTCGCGAGCGCCTTCATGCCTTCCGCGGAAAACGCTGGCGCCTCCATATTGCACAGGCCGTAGAGCTCGAGACCGGTTTCGTCACGGCGGCAAAACCTGCCATCGTGTTCCAATACGAGCCCGTGAGCTTCGGCGAGGGCGCGGATCCTGGTGCCGGGAACCGCGCCGCCACGCGCGATCAGGTTGAGCCCGATCTGCACGTCGACGTCGGCGCACAGTGCGTCAAGCTGCTGTGCGCGCTGCAATGCTGCAGCGGGCTGCGCCAGCGTGCAGCTGGCGCCTACGGCCTCAGCCACGGCCTGCACCATGGCGCTGAAGTCGGACACATCCTGCTGGCTCGCGGCGCCTTTGCGGTCGGCCAGTTGCAGCCCGGCGCGCAGCAACTCGTACTCACCGGCCGCGTCCAAAGGCTCCCAGCTCGCCGTCTGCCGATTGCAGCCTTCCCAGCAAACTGCCTTGGCGGGGTTGGCCAGGCTGTCGACAATCGCCGTGGAAATCGCTTCCCCGGCGACTGCATTGCGCGTCTCCAGCATGGCGATGAAATCGATGCCTGGATCGAGCATGCCGCTGACCGCAGAGATTTCGCCCGGCGCCGGTGACAGGGTCGGCTCGACGCGTTCGGTCGAACCGCTCGGCCGTCCGGGTGCGCCCTTCCCTCCCAACAGCACGTCATCGTGGCGCGAACCGAAGACTTCCTCCGACTGGCGTTTGAGCCTCGCCTCCTGCAGCTTGTTGTAGGCGAGCACCCCGACCACCACCAGGGCGCCTATTCCCAGCAGGCCGAGTTGCAGCTCGCTCATGCGTTCTGCGTCCTTGCATCCAGGTGGCTCATGCGCGACGCCTCCTTAAGAATGACTCGATGGATGGACCGCACTGTCGGCGTCCGGCCGCCTTCGCCCGGGTCGCATCCCCGGCCAGGGCCGGGGCCCCTGCTCCTAGTACGACGACACATTGATATCGAAGCATGTCTGCCTTCTAGTCGTGGGAGCGAGCTTGTGCCCCGAAGGAAATCCCCTTGGGGGACTCGCGAAATCGATGATTCGCGAGCAAGCTCGCTCCCACGCCCAACGGAAGCCCTCTTGGGAGACAAAGCGGTGCGTCGGAAGTGAAGATTACTCGCCATATTGTTTCGCAACTAAGATGTCGTCGTACTAGGCTCATGCGGCTAACTCCTCCTTCATTCTCAGCGCTTCCTCGATGTCGACGGCGACCACGCGCGACACGCCCGACTCCTGCATGGTCACGCCCACCAGCTGCGCCGCCATTTCCATGGTGATCTTATTGTGACTGATATAG
>Ga0156177_1102_pt1 | contig 16245 bp, 13 predicted proteins | sample RifCSPlowO2_12_FD_107830 | JGI IMG/M metagenome (GOLD analysis project Ga0156177, IMG submission 107830) | Betaproteobacteria bacterium RIFCSPLOWO2_12_FULL_64_23
CATGGGCGGCTTCGTCCATATTCTGCTGGTTATTGCCATCGTGGTCGTGCTGCTCAGAGTGATCAACGGGCGCAGCCCCCTCTGACCGAGGCACCTGCCGCTGTTTTTGCTAAGTTCGAATTTCGCTGTGGATGCAGACGCGGCGGCCCGTTCACCTCCCCGCGCAATCAAGATATGGTTGCCGCAGCGCTCGCCTGCACCGCTGCGATAGCTGGAGGCGCATCAGTTTTATCGACTGCGTTTCGGGGGGGTAAATAGAAACTTCGGGTTTGATCGCAAATGAATTGCCCCGCGTTCAGACCATGTTGAAATAGCCGGGATGGGGGCAAACATCGGCTCCCTGTGCGAAAATGGCGCCACGGCGGCGGCGGTGCACCGTTAGGCGCCGCCCGAGCCCGTAGCCGAATCCATCTCATTCTCGCCCCGCCCCAACATGGCACATGGTCGCCGCGCCGCCGCTTTATCCGTAGACGCAGAGCCGCGCGCACCCGGCGCGCCGCGCAACGAATGGCGCGCAGTCGGCATGCTGCTGCCCTACCTGTGGGAATACAAATGGCGCGTGCTGGTCGCGCTCGCGTTCCTCGCCTCGGCCAAGGTCGCCAACGTCGGCGTGCCGCTGGTGTTGAAGTCGGTGGTCGATGCGCTCACGCCCGAGCAGCAGGTGCTGGCGCTGCCGCTGGCGCTGCTCCTGGCCTACGGCCTGCTGCGGCTCTCGACCGTGCTGTTCGCCGAGCTGCGCGATGTGGTGTTCGTGCGCGTGACCCAGCGCGCCATCCGCCGCGTCGCGCTCACCGTGTTCCGCCATCTGCACAGCCTGAGCCTGCGCTTCCATCTGGAGCGCCAGACCGGCGGCATGACGCGCGACATCGAGCGCGGCACGCGCGGCATTTCCACCCTGCTCTCGTTCATGCTGTTTTCCATCATTCCGGTGATCCTGGAATTCGGCCTGGTGGCGGCGGTGCTGCTGGCCAGGTTCGACTGGCGCTTCGCCGCCGTCACGTTCGCCGCAGTCGCGGTCTACATATCTTTCACCGTCAGCGTCACCGAGTGGCGCATGGACATCCGCCGCCAGGTCAACGAGCTCGATTCCACCGCCAATACCCGCGCCGTCGACAGCCTGCTCAATTACGAGACGGTGAAGTATTTCAACAACGAGGAGTACGAGGCGCGGCGCTACGACGATAACCTGCGGAAGTACGAATCGGCCGCAGTGAAAAACGAGTTCTCGCTCGGTCTGCTGAACGTCGGTCAGAGCGTCGTCATCGCCACCGCCGTGACGCTGCTGATGATTTTCGCGGCCGAGGGCGTGGTGGCGAAGACGCTGACGCTGGGCGACCTGGTGCTGATCAACGGGCTCCTGATCCAGCTCTATATTCCGCTCAATTTCCTCGGCATGGTCTACCGCGAGATCAAGCAGGCGCTGATCGATACCGACAGGATGTTCCGGCTGCTGCAACAGAACCGCGAGATCGAGGACCGTCCCGATGCGGTGACGCTCGCCGCCGGGAGCGCCTCCATCCGTTTTGAGCACGTGGATTTTTCATACGACCCCAGACGCCAGATCCTGTTCGATGTGTCGTTCGACGTGCCCGCGGGCAGCAAGGTCGCGGTGGTCGGGCACTCGGGCGCCGGCAAATCCACGCTGGCGCGGTTGCTGTACCGTTTCTACGAGGTCAGCCGCGGCGCGATCGTCATCAACGGCAGCGACATCCGCGCGCTGCAGCAGGGGAGCCTGCGCGGGGCGATCGGTATCGTGCCGCAGGACACGGTGCTGTTCAACGACACCGTTTTCTACAATATCCAATATGGCCGGCCCGAGGCGACGCAGGCGGAGGTGATTGGGGCGGCGAGGGCGGCGCATATCCACGAGTTCATCGAAAGCCTGCCGGACGGGTATGAGGCGCGGGTGGGCGAGCGCGGCCTGAAGCTGTCGGGCGGCGAGAAGCAGCGCGTGGCCATCGCGCGCGCCGTCCTCAAGAATCCGTCGATCCTGATTTTCGACGAGGCCACCTCCGCGCTCGATTCGGAAACCGAGAAATCGATCCAGGCGGAGCTTACGCGCATCGCGCAGGGGCGTACCACCCTGGTGATCGCGCATCGCCTGTCCACGGTGATGGATGCGGACCAGATCCTGGTGATGGAGGCGGGGCGCATTATCGAGCGCGGCAGTCATCGCGAACTGCTGGAGCGCAGCGGCGCTTATGCGCAAATGTGGGCGCTGCAGCAGCAGGAGGAGTCGCAGGGGGCGCGCGCGAACGCCGCCGGCTTGCCGCCGGTTGCAGGCGTTGTTCAAACTTCGCCTTAGGTAGTATCGCTATCTTGTTATTTTTGCTTGCCAAATAAAGGACTGGCCGCTAGACTGCGGCAAATCCGTTGTCTCGCCGGGGAGCAAGATGTTGTTATCCGTACGCCCGATGTTGATTTGCGCCGGCCTCGGCCTGAGCCTGGCCTGCGTCGCCTACCCGGGCGAGGCCGCAGCGCGTGGCGGCACGGACAAGACCGCGCACGCGGCGCACAATCTGTCGCTGCGCTCGGCCGCGGCCATGGTCCAGGACGCGGAAACCGGGGAGATTCTGTACGGCAAGAATGCAAGCGCGGTAGCGCCCATCGCCTCGATCACCAAGCTCATGACCGCAATGGTGGTGCTGGACGCCGGTCTCGACCTGAATCGAGTCATCACCATTTCGAGCGAAGACCTGGATGCGTTGCGCGGGACGCGCTCGCGCCTGAAACCCGGCGCCAGCTTGAGCCGCGACGAATTGCTGCGCCTGGCGCTGATTGCCTCGGAGAACCGCGCCGCCGCGGCCCTGGCGCGCACCTATCCGGGCGGCACCGGGACGTTCTTGCGTGCCATGAATCACAAGGCGCAGATGCTGGGCATGGACGCTACGCACTTCGACGACGCGACCGGACTCTCCAACGCCAATGTGGCGAGTGCCGAGGATCTGGTCAAACTGGTGCGCGCCGCGCATCGTTACGAGCTCATCCGCAGCTACACCACCGCGACCGGACAGGAGGTCCAGGTTGCGGGCAGGCCGCTCGCCTATCGGAACACCAATCGGCTGGTGGCGAGCGAGCGCTGGAACATCGGCCTGTCCAAGACCGGCTACACCAACGACGCCGGCCGCTGCCTGGTGCTGCAGGCGGAACTCGCCGGGCGCCAGGTGATCATCGTGCTGCTGGACTCCTGGGGGAGACTCTCGCGCATCGGCGACGCCAACCGCATCAGGGCTTGGCTGGAGGCGAACGCCAAACCGCAAAGCGGCGGCGCGCTCAAGGCCGCGCAAACATCCAACAAGCCTGCGCCGGGCTGAAGCCGGGGCGCGTCGAAACAAGCGCTGTCGGGGAACCGATGGCACGGCCGCAGCAGCGCCCTGCGCAAGCGGCGGTGCGCTTCCCTAATTTCCTGCCCGAGTTCGCCGGCATGACCGCCGTCTCGGCGCGTCCATAGCGCTATAATTGCGGCGAAAGTCTGAACCCAAACGTATTCGGGGCGCTGCTGGGCGCCCCGGGTAAAGCAAAGGTAAATCATGCAAGCCGGCACTACATTCAATCTCGAGGTCAATGCGAAAATTCCGCAACGGCTCGCGCGCCTGGAGGAGCTCGCCAACAATCTCTGGTATAGCTGGGACATCATGCCGACGCGGGCGCTTTTCTCGCGCCTGGATCCGGCCTTGTGGAACATCGTGGGACACAGCCCCAAGGTGTTGCTCAAGCGCATCGATCAGCAGCGCCTGATCGACGCGGCCGAAGACAAGCTGTTTATCGACGACTACAACCGCGTGCTCTCGGCCTACGATAGTTATCATGGAGAGCAGATGCGCCGCGACGCAGCCGAAGTACCGCTCGCGCGCTCCGAGCTGGTAGCCTACTTCTGCTTCGAATTCGGTTTCCATGAGAGCCTGCCGATCTACTCCGGCGGCCTCGGGATACTCGCCGGGGACCACTGCAAGACCGCGAGCGACATGCGCCTGCCTTTCGTCGGCGTCGGCCTGCTCTACCGCCAGGGATATTTCGCCCAGACCATCGACAGCCAGGGCAATCAGAGGGCGACGTACATAGCGTCGGATTTCGAGGATCTGCCGATCCTGCCGGTGCAGCGCGAAGACGGGTCGGAATTGAAGGTCGCGATCGAGTTCCCCGGGCGCGAGGTCACGGTGAAAGTGTGGCGGGCGCGGGTCGGCAATGTGAGCCTGTACCTGCTCGACACCGACATCGAGGAAAACGCCGCGCACGACCGCAATATCGCGCACCAGCTCTACGGCGGCGACCGCACCACCCGCATCGAGCAGGAGATCGTGCTCGGCGTCGGCGGCGTGCGCGCGCTCGCCGCGCTCGGCTTGAAGCCCACGGTCTGGCATATCAACGAAGGGCACGCGGCGTTCATGATCGTGGAGCGCTTGCGCACGAAAGTGCACCGCGGCCTGGATTTCGCCAGCGCGCTCGAGGCGGTCGCGGTCAACACCGTGTTTACCACGCACACCCCCGTGCCCGCAGGGCATGATCATTTCTCCACGCAAAGCGTGCTGCATTATTTCCAGGGCTGCTGCGACGAGCTGGGGGTTCCCGGCGAGCGGCTGCTGGCGCTGGGATTGGGGCCGGGCGCGACCGAATTCAACATGACCACGCTCGCGGTGCGCGGCTCGCGTTTCCACAACGGCGTCTCCAAGATCCATGGCGAAGTGTCGGCGCGCATACTGGGAGACCTGTGGCCGCAAATTCCGCCGGAAGAAAATCCGATGATCGCGATCACCAACGGCGTGCACGTGCCGACCTTCCTCTCGCCGGAATGGGCCGATGCATTCGACCACTTTCTCGGCTACGGCTGGAGCCGGAGGCTGGGCGACCAAAGTTGCTGGGACCAGATCAGCGACGTGCCGGATCATGTCTTCTGGAGCACGCGCCAGCACTTGAAGTCGCAGTTGCTGCATCTGGTGCGCTTCCGCCTGCGTGAACAGAACGCGCGCAACCAGGGCAGCGAAGCGCACCTGGACCGGCTGCTCAGCCTGTGCAATCCGGACAACCCGACTGTGCTTATCATCGGCTTCGGCCGGCGCTTCGCCACCTACAAGCGCGCCACGCTGTTGTTCGAGAACCTCGACTGGCTGCGCCGACTGCTGCTGGGCGACGCGCTGCGTCCGGTGCTGTTTCTGTTTGCCGGCAAGGCGCACCCGGCCGACGTGCCCGGGCAGGACTTGATCAGACGGGTGATGCAGGTGGCGCAAATGCCGGAATTCGAGGGCAAGATCCTGCTGGTCGAAGGTTATGATTTGCGCCTCAGCCGGCGCATGGTTTCCGGCGTCGACGTCTGGCTCAACAACCCGGTCTATCCGCTCGAGGCCTCGGGCACCTCGGGCATGAAGGCGGCGATCAACGGCGTGGTAACCTGTCGGTGCTCGACGGCTGGTGGGGCGAAGGCTATGACGGCTCCAACGGCTGGGCGATCAAGCCGGCCGCTGCCGGGCTGGACGAGGCGAGCCGCGATCGCGAGGAAGCGCGCACGCTGTACGAAATCCTGCAGGATCATGTCATTCCGCTTTACTACAAGCGCGACGGCAGCGGCTATTCTCCCGAATGGGTGCAGTTGGCGAAGCGCTCCATCTCCAGTCTGATGCCGCGCTTCAATTCTGCGCGCATGCTGGGGGAATACGTCGACAAGTGCTATCTGCGCGCCGCGCAGCAGGGCCGGCGCTACGCCGAGAACCAGTTCGAAGTCGCGCGCTCGATTGCCGCCTGGAAGTCGCGCGTGCGGCAGGCGTGGCCGGGGGTGACGATACGGCGGCTGGATACGCCGAAGAAGCGCATTTCGTTCGGCGACAGCTTGCGCATCGAATTGGCGCTGCGCCTGAACGGCTTGAATGCAGAAGACATGGTGGTGGAACTGCTGATGAGCCGGGTCGGGACGCAGGACGATGACCGGACGCTGAGCCACCGATTCGCGGTGCAAGGCGCCGATGCGGGCGGCGAGCACCATTTTGCGCTTGAACTTGCGCCGGAGTTTTGCGGCAAGCTGGATATGCGCATCCGCGCCTATCCGTGGCATGAGTCGCTGACCCATCCGCTCGAGTTGGGGCTGATGATCTGGGCTTAGACTTGGGCCGGGCTGCGGATGGCGCGAGCCGGCGCAGCCGCAATACAGGGCGGAGCGATGCGCGATTCCAGTCCGCGATGCAACAACGCCTTAGCGGTTCTTTGCCAGCCGCGCGTAGATCGCGGCGTAGCGGCGCGCGCTCGCGTCCCAGCCGAAATCCCTGGCCATGCCGTTGCGCTGCAGCGCGCGCCAGGTCGCGCCGTCGCGCCAGGCGCCGGCTGCGCGCTCGACCGCGGCGAGCAGCGCCGCCGCGCTGGGCGCGTGAAACACAAAGCCGCTGGCGCTGCCGTCGGCGAGCGTAGCCGCAGTGCAGTCGACCACCGTGTCGGCGAGCCCGCCGGTGGCGCGCACGATGGGCGGCGTGCCGTAGCGCTGGCTGTACATCTGGTTCATGCCGCAAGGCTCGAAGCGCGAGGGCATGAGGAAGGCGTCGGCGCCGGCTTCGATCACATGGGCCAGCGTCTCGTCGAAGCCGATGGTGGTGCTCGCCTGTTGCGGATGGTTTTGCGCCAGGGCGAGAAAGCCGCGTTCGAGTTGCGCATCGCCGCCGCCGAGCAGCGCGAGTTGCGCCGGCAGCGCCAGCAGTTGCGGCGCGATCGCGAGGAGCCAGTCGACCCCCTTCTGTTCAGTGAGCCGGCTTACTACGGCAAACAGCGGCGCCTCGGGCGCGGTTGCCAGACCGAGACGCCGCTGCAGCGCGCGTTTATTGGCGGCCTTGGCCGCGAGCGTATCCGCGGCGTATCGGCAGGCGATCAGGGGATCGGTGGCAGGGTTCCACAAATCGGTATCGATGCCGTTGAGGATGCCGTGGAGGCTGTCCTTGCGCGCTGCGAGCAGTTCGTGCAGACCGAAGCCGAGGGCGGCGCCCTGAATTTCGTGCGCATAAGTCGGACTGACCGTGGTGATCGCATCGGCGAATTGCAGGCCGGCCTTGAGAAACGAAAGCTTGCCGTAATACTCGACCCCGTCCGGACTGAAACAGTCCCGAGGCAGGCCGAGCGCGGCGACCAGCTCGGGCTCGAATATCCCCTGGAACGCGAGATTGTGTATGGTCAGCAGCGTCGCGGCCCGCGCGCCCGCGGCATAGCGCAGGTAGGCGGAGGCGAGGCCGGTCTGCCACTCATTGCAGTGCAATACCTGCGGCTGCCAGTCGAGCGGGCTGTCGGCGCTGGCGAGCCGCGCCGCGACGCGCGACAGCAGGCCGAAGCGCAAGGCGTTGTCGCTCCAGTCGCTGCCGGCCGCGGTCTGATACGGTCCGCCGGGACGGTCGTACAATTCCGGACAGTCGAGCACGAGCAGCGGCACACCCAACGCGGTCGGGGCATGGAGCAGGCGCGAACCCGGAAACGCCGCGCTTGCCGCAAAGCGGGCAAGCTCGCGGCAGTCCGGCAGCTGCGCCAGCACCGGGCGGTAGCCAGGCAGCAGAATCCGGGCATCGAGTCCGAGCGCCCTTACCGCGGCGGGCAAGGCCGCGCTGACATCGGCCAGGCCGCCGGTCTTGATCAAGGGGGCGCATTCCGAGGTGGCGAACAGGACGCGCAGTTGATCGGGGTTCGCGGCTGGGTCGGGAGTGGCGGGAGGCATGGATTCGGATCGCCGCGCCATAAGAAGGCACTGCTGACGCGCCCAATGTTAGCAGGGGTTCGGATTTCCGACCAATTCCCGGGGCCGGGGCGAGCGTGATTCTCGCCGGCGACATCGGCGGAACCAAAGCGCTGCTGTTGCTCGCGACAGTGCGCCAGGGCCGGCTGACAGCGCTGCTGGAGCGGCGTTACGCCGTCGCCGCCTTCGCCGATTTTTCCGCCCTGCTGGCGCGCTTTCTCGATGAATGCCGGGCGCATCGCGGGCGCGATGCGCGCCTTGCCAGCGCCTGTTTCGGCGCCGCCGGGCCGGTGTCGGACAATTGCATCCAGATGACCAACCTGCCCTGGCGCCTCGATGCAGGCGCGATCGCGGCCGAGTTCGGCATCGCTCGGCTGCGGCTGGTGAACGATTTCGAGGCGGCGGCCAGGGGAGTCGAAGCGCTGGCTCCCGGCGACAGCGCGATCTTGCAGACGGGCGAACCCTTGCCTCAGGCGGCACGCGTCGTGATCGGCGCCGGCACCGGGCTGGGCGTGGCGTACGCGCTGCCGCAAGGCAAGCACTACCGCATACTCCCCGGAGAAGGCGGACACGCGGGTTTCGCTCCCGCGGATGATGAGCAGATGCGCCTGTGGCAGGCGCTGCATGCGCAGCTCGGCCGGGTCAGCGTGGAACACGTGGTCTCCGGGCCGGGCCTGGTGCGCATTTACGAATTTCTGTGCGCCGAGCAGCCGCAGGCGCCGGCGCTGCCGGCGAGCATGCTTGCACAAGGCGCGGCCGCGATCAGCCGCCATGCCCTGGAACTCGGAGATCCGCTTGCCTGCAGGGCGCTGGACCTGTTCATCTCCTGTTACGGCGCACTGGCGGGTGACCACGCACTCAGCGTGACGGCGCGCGGCGGCGTCTATATCGCCGGCGGCATTGCGCGGAAAATTTTCACGCGGCTCGCGGCCGGCGGTTTCATCGCGGCGTTCAATGCCAAAGGCGCGCACGCAGGAATGAACCTCAAAATACCGGTTCAGGTCGTCACCACCGAGCGCCTCGGGCTGCTGGGCGCGGCGCTGATTGCGTTACGCGGCTGAAGGCAGAGCGATAGCGCTCGCGGCGTCACCCCGGCCGTTTGATAATTGTCAACGCCGACGCGCCTGCGGCGGCTATTCTGAATTAGGGTGTTTCGCCCGAGGAAAGGAGGTTGGCCATGGCAGTTTCGAAGACAGCTACGCAAAAAAGCAAGGCGGCGTCGAAGCCAGACGGCCGCGGCGTAAGTGCTGCGGCGCGCCCGAGCGTGCCTGAAACCCGCAAGGATGCCGCTCCCAGCATCAGTGCCGAAGAGCGCCGGAGGCTGGTTGAGCGGGCTGCATATTTCCGCGCCGAAAAACGCGGCTTTGCCCCTGGCTGCGAACTGGAGGACTGGGTCGAGGCCGAGGCCGAGGTGTTGCGGCTGATCGGCAGCGCTTAGCGTCCTGCGCGGGGAAGCGCGGATCGTTGCGCGGGACTACAATTCAGTCCGATACGCGGGAGCCCAGGGTCGATGAGTGCGGCCGAAGTTGGCATCAGGGGTCATATGGACGGCTTCGACCAGGGCGGTCAGGCGGCCGATCGCGCCGGGAACGTACAGCCGCTGCAGATCGAACTCAGAAACCTTGCCCATGATGCGTTCGCCATCATTCTCGCCGGCGGCCGCGGCTCGCGCCTGGGCGCACTCACCGACTGGCGCGCCAAGCCGGCGGTGCCGTTCGGCGGCAAGTTGCGCATCATCGATTTTGCCCTGTCCAATTGCGTCAACTCCGGCATCCGGCGCATCGGCATCTGCACCCAATACAAGGCGCAAAGCCTGATCCGCCACGTGCAGCGCGGCTGGAGCTTCCTCGACGGCCGCTTCGGCGAGTTCGTCGAACTGCTGCCGGCGCAGCAGCGCGTCACCGCCGATTGGTACCGCGGCACCGCCGACGCGGTGTACCAGAACGTCGACCTTCTGCGCCGGCACAGAAAAAAATACGTGCTGATCCTCGCCGGGGATCATGTCTATAAAATGGATTACTCGCGCATGATCGCCGATCATGTGGCCAGCCGGGCGGTGATGACCGTCGCCTGCGTCGAAGTGCCGCTCGCCGACGCGAACCAGTTCGGCGTGATGACCGTGGACGAGAACGGGCGCATCAGCGCCTTCGACGAGAAGCCGGAGCGGCCTGCGCCGATGCCGGGCGATCCCGACCGGGTGCTCGCGAGCATGGGCATCTACGTGTTCGACGAGGCCTTCCTGTACGAGCAGCTGATCCGGGATGCCGAAGACAGCGGCTCCAGCCATGACTTCGGCCGCGACCTCATTCCGTGGATGATTGCATCCGGGCTGCCGCTGCATGCGCACCGCTTCCGCGACAGCTGCGTCAACATGAGCAAGGGCATACCGTACTGGCGCGACGTGGGCACGCTCGACGCGTATTGGGAAGCGAACATGGAGTTGACGCGGGTCATACCGGATCTCAATCTGTACGACGTCGACTGGCCGATCTGGAGCTATCAGGAGCAGCTGCCGCCGGCGAAATTCGTGTTCGACAACGACGGCCGCCGCGGCATGGCGGTCGATTCGCTGATATCCGGCGGCTGTATCATCAGCGGCTCGAAGGTGCGGCGCTCGGTGCTGTTCTCCAACGTGCGCGTACAGGACTACTGCAACATCGAGGATAGCGTGATCCTGCCGAACGTGGAAATAGGCAATCATGTCACCCTGCGGCGGGCGGTCGTGGACAAGCGCTGCCGTTTGCCCGACGGGCTGAGCGCAGGTGTCGACGCCGAGGCCGACCGCAAGCGCTTTCATGTCACCGAGCGCGGGGTGACCGTGATCGTTCCGGAAAGCCTGGGCCAGCGCGTGCATCACCTCAGATGACATCCCCACGCCCCCTGGATCTGGTGCTGGTCTGGCACATGCACCAGCCGGATTACCGCGACCAGGCGAGCGGCGAGTTCGCGCTGCCCTGGGTGTATTTGCACGCGATCAAGGATTACACCGACATGGCCTGGCATCTGGAGCGCCACCCGGGCATGCGCGCCGTGATCAACTGGGTGCCGGTGCTGCTCGACCAGCTGGAAGATTACGCCGACCAGTTCGATAGCGGGCGGCTGCGCGATCCCCTGTTGCGGCTGCTTGCGCGCGACGCGGCGCAAGCGCTCGGCGAGCAGGAACGCGCGCTGCTCGCGGATCGCTGTCTGTGCGTCGAAAATCTCGGGATGATCCAGCACTACCCGCATTACAAGCGCTTGTTCGAGCTGTATTGGTCGTTCGAGGCGCAGGGGCACGCAGCACTTGCTTACCTGTCGGACCAGTTCTTTTTCGACGTGCTGGTCTGGTATCACCTCGCCTGGACCGGGGAGACGGTGCGGCGCGAATTCGAGCTGGTCACGCGGCTGATGGCGATCGGCGAGCATTTCGCGCAGCAGCAGCGCAGGGAACTGTTTGCGCTGATCGGCGAACTGGTGCGCGGCGTGGTCGGCCGCTATGCGCGTCTGGCGAACAGCGGACAAATCGAACTCTCGACCACGCCGCACTGTCATCCGCTGGCGCCGCTGCTGCTTGATTTCCGCTCGGCGCGCGAGGCCGAGCCGGAAGCGCCACTGCCCGAGGTAGCGCACTATCCGGGCGGCCGCGCACGCGTGACGGCGCAGTTGCACTCGGCGCTCGAAAGCCATACGCGCCGCTTCGGTGCGGCCCCGCGCGGCCTGTGGCCGGCGGAGGGTTCGATCTCCGAGGGCTTGTTGCGCGTGCTCACCGGCAACGCTTTGGACTGGGTGGCAAGCGGCGAGCAGGTGCTGGCCAACAGCCTGCGCGCGGCCGGGAAGTCTGCGCAGTCCCGCTTGAATTATCTGTACCGACCGTACCGTTCTTCAGCGGCGCCGGACCTAGTCCTGTTTTTCCGCGACGACAAGCTGTCGGATCGGATCGGCTTCGAGTACCAGAAATGGTGGGGCAGCGACGCCGCGGCCAATTTCGTCGGCGAACTGGAACATATCGCGGCGCAAGCGCCGCAGGACGAGCGGCCGCTGGTGAGCGTGATCCTCGACGGTGAAAATGCCTGGGAGCATTATCCGTATAACGCCTATTATTTTTTGAACGCGCTGTATCAGGCGCTGGAAGTGCACCCGTTTATTCGTCCGACCACCTACGCCGCATTCCTGCGCGAGTGCGCGAACGCGCGCGGCGCAGCCGGCGGCGTGCCGCCCGCGGCAACGCATCAGCTCGAGCGGCTGGTTGCCGGGAGTTGGGTCTATGGCAATTTCTCCACCTGGATCGGAGCGGATGACAAGAACCGCGCCTGGGATCTGTTGTGCGCCGCCAAGCAGAGCTTCGACCTGGTTGGCGCGAGCGGCCGCCTGGACGCCGGGCGCAGCGCGGCGGCCGAACGGCAACTGGCCGATTGCGAAGGCTCGGACTGGTTCTGGTGGTTCGGCGACTACAACCCCGGCGCTGCGGTGGCGAGTTTCGACCGGCTGTACCGGGGGAAGCTCGCCAACCTTTATCGCTTGATCGATTTACCGGTGCCGGCGGCGCTGGCCGAACCCATTTCCCATGGCCATGGCGACCCCGAAGGCGGAGGCAGCATGCGCCGCGGGAGTGCGGCATGAGCAGGGAGCAGGGGCCGCCGAAGGGCGGAAGAGGGGCCCCATCGGGAGATGGGGATGCGACCGGCCGCGATTGCCGCTGGCCGCCGACAGCGCATACGTTGGAATTGCGATGACGCAATGGAGGCGGCGTCGCGAGCACAAGCTCGCCCCCGCGGCAGCCCTCGGCATTCGGGCTGGGCGCCGCTGCGATCCGGTCCATGCACGCTGTCCCGCTCCACGTTTGGTCCAGGCCGGATGCAACGCTACCTGGTGCCGGGCGGAAGGTTATGAGTTTGGTCAACTCGGGACCAGTTCCTGCGCCGTGCCGAGCCTGCTCAGCTCGCGTGCCGGGCGTGCGCGACGATCTGGTGCAGCCTCTTGGCGTCAAGAATCCGCACCTCTTTGTTGCGCACCTGGATTGCGCCGGCCTGGTCAAACCTGGACAAGGCGCGGCTGACCGTTTCCTGGGTGAGGCCGAGGAAACTTCCCAGGTCGAGCCGGGTCATGCGCAGGTTGAAGCGGGTATCGGAGTAACCGCGGCGCGCGTAGCGCTCGCCCAGGATCAGCAGAAAGGCCGCCACCCGCGACTCGGCGCCGAGCGAGCCCAGCAGCCACATCTGCGTGTGTTCGCGCGCGAGCTGGCGGCTGAGCAGGCGATAGACGAACTGCTGCAGCGCTCCGGACTTGCCGCCCAGGCGGGCGAGTCGCGGGAACGGGATGATCGCCACTTCGCTGTCTTCGAGGGCCACCGCCTCGGTGCGGTAGTGCTGCGCTTCGATCCCGTCCAGGCCGAGCACGTCGCTCGCCATCGGAAAGCCCAGCACCTGGTAGCTGCCGTTCGCATCGAGCAACACGTTCTTGAAAGTGCCCGAGCGGATGGCGTAAATGGGGCCGAACTGATCGCCGGCGCGGTACAGCGCCATGCCCTGTTGCACGCGGCGCAAGGTGAAGCTCACGCGCTGGTCGATGTTGGCGCCGTCGAGACTGATGTTCAGCAGCGCGGCAAGCTGGTTCAAACTCAGCGAAGCGGCCCGGCTGGCCGCTTGGTCCCCAGCTTGTCTATCGAGCGATGTGACTTGCTGTTGCATGGCCATGTTCCTGCAATTGCATCAGGCGCGCGACAGATCCGCTTGCAAAAACACCCTCGACCAACCCCGGTCCAAATTCTCGCTACCTGAGTAAAGTGTAGGGCTGCAATGTGATCAGAGATATCGGGCAGACCTGAACATCGACTACCCGGATCACGGTAGTCCGGGCGCGCAACACCGGCTCGACATCGGGCCGGCGATGCCGGCGAGCCGTCTCAGGCCGAGGTGAGGCCCTCGCGGATGGCGTATCTGGTCAGGTCCGCCACGTTATGCAGGCCGAGCTTGCGCATGATGTTGCGCCGATGCACTTCGACCGTGCCGGTCGCGATATGCAAGGCTTCGGCGATCTGGGCCGAGTTGTTGCCGCTGGCCAGAAGCTGCAGCACTTCGCGCTCGCGCCGGCCCAGCGTCTCACTCCGCGTCCCCCGCAGTGAATGCTTGCGCAAGCTGTCGACGAGGGCCGCGGCGGCCTCCGCATACAGATAGGTCTCGCCTCGCGCCACGGCGCGTATGCCGCGCAGCAATTCCTCGCTGCCGGCGGTCTTGACCACGTAGCCGCGGGCGCCTGCCTCGAGCATCTGCACCACCATGCGCCGGTCGGAAAAAGTGGACAGAGCGAGTACCTTGATGCCGGGGTTTTCGGCGATCATGCGGCGGGTCGCCTCGATGCCGCTCATACCAACCAGGCCGATGTCCATGACCACCACGTCGGGCTCGAGCTCGCGCGCCAGCGCCAGCGCCGTCGCGCCATCGTCCGCCTCGGCGACGGCCACGATGTCGCCGGCCCTCTCCAGGATCGTACGCAGGGCTTCGCGCAGCATTGCGTGCTCGTCCACCAGCAGGACGCGGATGCTCACCGCGCGGCCTCCCCGGCGTCGCGAGGGCGTCTTGCGCCGCGTTTGCGCGGCTGCCTTCTTCGCCGGCGGCTTTGATCTGGGCATCGTAAGTCCTTTGTGCGTCGCCGCCGGGTGACTGCGGATTTCCCCAACCCACCCTACAACAACTTGCACGCCTCATCGAATGCGAGCCGCGGGCTGCGCGGCATCACTTTCGCCGGATCGCCGTAGCCGATGTTGCACAGAAAATTCGACTTGATGCCGGTGCCGCCGAAAAACTCGGCATCCACCTTGGCGTTGTCGAATCCGGACATCGGACCGCAGTCAAGACCGATGGCGCGCGCGGCGATGATGAAATAGCCGCCCTGCATCGAGCCGTTGCGAAACGCGGTGGTCTCTGTGTGCGCCTTGTTCTCCTCGCCGGCGAAGATGCCGCGCGCATTCTGGTCGTGTGGAAACAGTTGCGGCAGCAGCTCGTAGAACTCGGTGTCGTAAGCGATGATGGCGGTCACCGGCGCGGCCATCGTTTTGTCGACGTTGCCGGGGCTGAGCGCGGGCTTCAGCCGCTCCTTCGCCTCGCGGCTGCGCAGGAACAGGATGCGCGCCGGGCCGGTGTTCATGGTGGTGGGCGCCCATTTCATCAGTTCGTAGAGCGCGCGCAATTGCGCGTCGCCAACGCGCTTCGCCTGCCAGCCGTTTTGGCTGCGGGCGTTGCGGAAAATCAGGTCCATGTCTTCGGGGCTCAGCGTCATGATCGGTGGTTTCTGTCGAGTGAAAAATCGATTATAGGGGAATGCGGCGTCGGAGCAGTTTGCGCGAAGCGCGACAGTCGTTCGCAGCCGGCGTCCGCGCCCGAGGCGGGTGGCGGCAGTGGCGGCGGCGCCTCTGCCTGGGTGGGAAAAGCGGGAGCGGCCGAACGTCGCTAGATTAACATTTTACTTTCGGTATATATTTTATCTAATTGATTGTTAAGAGATATATAATTTCACCCATCGCTGATAGAATCGCTTTTAAGCCTTTGTCTCAATTGGAGAAATCTTTAATTGAGTCCTTGACCTGAACAATTAACTCCTCTAAAGTGGGGAATAGTAGCTTTTAGTGGGAAATTATGGGATTTTCCACTCTAGCCTCTTACACCGAAAAAGGGGATGCGATGTTTCAGGGTGCGGCAGCCTTAAGCCTCGATGCCAAGGGACGTCTTACCGTTCCTTCGCGCCATCGCGATGCGCTGCTGGAAAAATCTTCCCCTCCCAGTCTGGTACTCACTGCGCACCCCGACGGCTGCCTGCTGCTCTACCCGGCAAGCGCCTGGAAACCGATACGCGCGCGCGTCATGGATTTTCCTGCGCTCGATGCGCGCTTCTCCGTGTGGAAGCGCCTGCTCGTGGGCTTCGCCGAGGAAGTCGAAATCGACGCCGCCTGCCGCGTGCTGATCTCACCCGAACTGCGCCGATTCGCCGGCCTGGAAAAACCGGTGATGCTGGTCGGGCAGGGCAGCCACTTCGAAATCTGGAATCAGGACACCTGGGAAAAACAATTGCAGCAGTTGACGGCGCAGACCCAGTTGCCGCCGGGGATGGAAGATTTTGCTCTGTGACCGCAGTTGCGGCTGAGGACGCGTTCGCTGTGGCGGCGCAAGACGCGCACGAGACGGTGTTGCTGCAGGAGGCGGTCGATGCGTTGGCCATACGCGCCGATGGCGTTTACGTCGATGCGACTTTTGGACGCGGTGGACACAGCCGCCTGATCCTCGCGCGGCTGGGGGCGAACGGGCGCCTGATCGCGCTCGACAAGGATGCGCAAGCAGTCGCGGCTGCAACAAGAATAAGCGACGCTCGATTTTGCATGGTGCATGCGAGCTTCGAAGGACTGGCCGGAGTGCTCGAGCGCCTCGGCCTGGAGAGTGTGGATGGGGTGCTACTCGACCTGGGCGTGTCCTCGCCGCAGCTCGACGACGCCGCGCGCGGCTTCAGTTTTCGCCGCGACGGCCCGCTCGACATGCGCATGGACACGAGCCGGGGGCAAACCGCCGCACAGTGGCTGGAAACGG
>Ga0156177_1184_pt1 | contig 15912 bp, 11 predicted proteins | sample RifCSPlowO2_12_FD_107830 | JGI IMG/M metagenome (GOLD analysis project Ga0156177, IMG submission 107830) | Betaproteobacteria bacterium RIFCSPLOWO2_12_FULL_64_23
CCCTTCGTCCTGATACAAATAATTATGGTCGGACTGGTGATTGCGGTGCCGGATATCGTCGGCGGCGGCATGGTGAAGAAAAAGGCTATCGACACCGACAAGCTGGAAATCATGGTGCCCGATGCGGCGGTCGGGGCCGGCGCCAAAGGCCAGAACGAGATGGAAGACGCGCTCGGACGCGCGTTCGACGCGGAGCCTGAGCCGCCGGCGGACGGGCCGGATGCGGCCAAGGGCGAGGCCGATAAGCCGGACGCGGCCAAGGGGGAGGCCGCCGCGAAACCACCGGCAAAGAAACCGCCTGGCGGAAAGAAGAACTAGAAAATTGCGCAGACGAAAAAAACCCCGCTCGTGCGGGGTTTTTTTCGCCCGGCCGCGGGCGCTGCCCGGACCGAACTACGCGGTCATGCTTATTTCTTCGCCTTCGGTGCCTGTTGCGACGCGCGCTGCGCCGCGGCCATGAAACTATCGAAGCGGCCTTCCGCGATCGAGAACCACTGCACCTGTTCGTCGCGGAATTTCTTCCACGGCTCATACACCTTCTTGAAATTGGCGTTCTTCTCCGCAATCCCGTCGTAGACTTCCTGCGTGTTTTTGTAGCAGGCCGCCATGACATCGTTCGGAAACGGCCGCAGCTTGACGCCGTTCGCCACCAGCCGCTTCAGCGCCGGAGGGTTGAGGGCATCGTACTTCGCCACCATCCAGCCGTAGGCTTCGGCGCATGCCCCTTCGAGTATCGCCTGGTACTCCTTGGGCAGGGCCTCCCACGCCTTGATATTCACCATCAGGTCGAGCTGGGGACCGCCTTCCCACCAGCCCGGATAGTAGTAGTACTTCGCCACCTTGTAGAAGCCGAGCTTCTCGTCGTCATAGGGGCCGACCCACTCCGCCGCATCGATGGTGCCTTTTTCCAGCGACGGGTAAATATCGCCGCCGGCAATCTGCTGCGGCACCACGCCGAGCTTGACCAGCGGCAGGCCGCCGGTTCCGCCGACGCGGAATTTCAGGCCCTTCAGGTCGGCCACCGTCTTGATCTCCTTGCGGAACCAGCCGCCCATTTGCGCGCCGGTGTTGCCGGCCGGGAACTGGATGATGTTGTAGCCCTTGTAGAACTCGCGCATCAGTTCCAGGCCGCCGCCGAAATGCATCCAGGCGAACTGCTGGCGCGCGTTCAGGCCGAACGGAATGGAGGTGGCGAAAGCGAAGGTCGGATCCTTGCCGAAATAATAATACGGCGCGGTATGACCGCATTCCACGGTGCCGTTCTGCACCGCGTCAAGTACCTGCAGGCCGCCGACGATCTCGCCGGCAGCGAACACCTTGATGTTGAATTTGCCGCCGGTTGCAGCTGCGACGCGCTTGGAGATATGCTCCATGCCGCCGTAAAGGGTATCGAGGCTCTTCGGCCAGCTTCCGGCCATGCGCCACGAGACGGTCGGCAGTCCGGTCGCGGGGGCCTGTGCATTGACAATGGCCGGCGCGGCGACCGCGCCTGCGGCCAAACCCAGGCCGGCTTTTTTCAGGAAGGAACGACGTTGCATTGCAGTCTCCTCATTTGGTTGGACAGGATTCTAATCATGGCGCTGGCTGGCGAGCAGCGAGCACGCCTGTATTCTAGCCCGATTATGAGGTCAACAGTGAATTAAATCAGCCACATCCCGTCGCTGCCCTGGCGCCCGGGGGGGGCAGTGGCAAAGCATGCTTGGCAGATAGATCCCGCGCAAGCAAGCGTCGGTCGGTTTGGCGATTTTGCCCGCCGGGTCGCATAATGCCTGCCAGCGCAAACCGAAGCAGGGAGTCAGCATGGGACGCAAGGCAAAAGCCGTCATCTGCCGCCAGCTCAATGGGCCGGTGGTGGTGGAGAGAATCGAAGTCGATTCGCCGCAGCGCGACGAGGTGATGGTCAAGCTGGGCGCCTGCGGCGTGTGTCACAGCGATCTGTCGGCGGTCAACGGCACCATCGGCATGCCGCTGCCGCTGATCCTCGGCCACGAAGGCGCGGGCACGGTGGTCGAGGTCGGCGAAGGCGTGAGCGAGTTCGCCCTCGGCGATACGGTGATCAGCTCCTTCGTCAACATGTGCGGCAAATGCCGTTATTGCGTCACTGGCCGCCCGCATTTGTGCGATGTTGGCGCCAAGGCGATCATCTCCCTGCCCGACGGCAGCCTGCGCACGCGCGACGCGAAAGGCGCACCGCTGAATATCTTTTCCGCCTGCGGGGTGATGGCCGAATACGCCACCCTGCACGTGAACAACGTGGTGAAAATCGCACCCGGCATGCCGCTGCCGCAGGCGGCGCTGATCAGTTGCGGCGTGATGACCGGAGTCGGCGCGGTGTTCAATACTGCCAAGGTGGAGCCGGGTGCCAGCGTGCTGGTGATCGGCGCGGGCGGCGTCGGATTGAACGTGATCCAGGGCTGCGCCATCGCCGGTGCCGGCATCATTATCGCGGTGGACCTGGCCGAGCCGAAGCTGGAACTGGCGAAGCAGTTCGGCGCCACGCATACGCTCAACGCGGGCAAGGAAGAGAATCTGGTCAAGGCGGTGAAAAAACTCACCGGGGGCGGGGCGGATTACGCCTTCGAGTGCATTGGCCTGGGCAAGATGGTGGAGCAGGCCTTCCGCGCCGTGCGCAAGGGCGGCACCGCCCTGGTGGTGGGCGTGGCGCGCGCCGACGACGCGACGTCGCTGAAAACGGCGTCGATCACTTTCGAGGAAAAGACCCTGACCGGCAGCTACTACGGCTCGGCGCGCCCGCGCGAGGATTTCCCGCGGTTGATCGCGCTGTACCAGGCGAAAAAACTCAAGCTGGACGAGCTCATCACCCGCACCTACAGTATCGACGAAGCGGCGCAGGCGTTCGCGGATCTCGAAGCAGGACGCAATGCGCGCGGCGTTTTGGTGTTTTGACCGATCAAGCAATCGGCGCCTGCCGCACAGTTGCGGCGTGAAGTAACATACGCGGCTATGCAGCTGCCGTTCTTTTCAGCCGCGCAGGTCCACGCCGCGCTCGACTACAAACTGCTTGCCGAATCGCTGCGCGAGGCATTTCGCGAAGGCTGCGTGGCGCCCCTGCGCCATGTGCACGACGTCACCGGCGCCGGCGACCGGCTGTTGCTGATGCCGGCCTGGCGCCCGGGCAAGGATTTGGGGGTCAAACTGGTGACGGTGTTCCCGCACAACCGCGAACGCGGCGCGGCCACGGTGTCGGCGCTGTACGTGTTGCTCGACGGCGCGAGTGGACATCCGCGCGCGCTGATCGACGGCGAAGCGCTCACGCTGCGGCGCACTGCCGCCGCATCGGCCCTCGCAGCGACTTATCTTGCGCGCGAGGATAGCGCCACGCTGCTGGTCATTGGAAGCGGCGCGCTTGCGCCGCACATGGCGCGCGCGCATTGCGCGCTGCGGCCGATCGCAAAGCTGATGCTGTGGGGCCGCAGTGCGGCGCGGGCGCAGGCGCTGGCGGCGCTGCTGCGCGAGGAGGGCTTGCCGGCCGAGGCGCTCGCCGATCTGGCGCAGGGACTGGCGCAGGCGGACATCGTCAGCTGTGCCACCACCGCTACCGAACCGGTCGTGCGCGGCAGCCTGCTGCGTCCCGGAACGCATGTCGATTTGGTTGGCGGTTTCACACCGCAGATGCGCGAAGGCGACGACGATCTGATTGCGCGCGCAGAGATTTTCGTCGACACCTACGCCGGCGCGCTCGCGGAGGCGGGCGATCTGGTGCAGCCACTTGCAAGCGGAGTTCTTGCGCGCGAGCGCGTGCGTGCGGAGTTGGCGGAACTGGTCGCACGCGCACATCCGGGCCGGCGCAGAGCGGATGAGATCACCCTGTTCAAGTCGGTGGGCACCGCGCTGGAGGATCTGTGCGCGGCGCGGCTGGTGCTGGAGCGCAGCTTAAGTTAGCACGGCGGCATTGTAGGAGCGAGCTTGTGCCCCGAAGGAAATCCCCTTGCGGGACTCGCGAATCGTCGAGTTCGCGAGCAAGCTCGCTCCCACAGCTACCGACCCGCCGACCTTGAAGTTTGCAGATGTACGTTTCAGGTGGTATAGGCGAGCAGGAACATGGCCAGGATGATGGCGACCACCCACCACAACGGCGCCGCGCCGGGCGCCGCCTCAGGCGATGGTTCTGCGGCGGCCGGCACCGGGCCGGCCATTTTCTGCTTGAAGGCGGAAAAGAAGTCATCCGCCATTTTTTTCGCCACGCCGTCGATCAGGCGCGAGCCTATCTGCGCCAGCTTGCCCCCCACCTGCGCTTTCACCGCATAGCTCAGGCGGGTGCCCGCGCCCTCGGCTGCGAGCCATACTCTGGCCGTGCCCTTGCCGAAGCCCGCCGCGCCGCCCTGGCCGTCGAAGGACAGCGAATACGAATTCGGCGGGTCGAGGTCGGCGAGCAGCAGCTTGCCGCGGAACCTGGCCTTGACCGGGCCGATCGCCGTGGTCGTCACCACCGTGTACTCGGTATCGCTCAGCCTTTCCATCGACTCGCAGCCGGAAATGCAGGCCTTGAGCACGTCGGGATCGTTCAAGCCGCGCCAGACTTCGGCCTGTGTCGCGGGGATGATCTGCTCGCCGGTCATTTCCATGGTTCTTTTCCTTATGCGCCAAGCGGCCGTTGCAAAATTGGCGGAACGGCCTCTGATTTAGGCGAGCATGAGGCAAGGTATCGCGCCATTTCAAACAGGCGCTAAGCGCAAACCGCGCGCACCTGCTGCATGTCCGTCTCGCCGCGCAGCATTTTCTCGATGCCATTCTGCTTCAGGGTGTGCATGCCGGCCGCAAGGGCGGCATTGAGAATGTCGCTGGCAAAGGCTTTGGACTGAATCTGCCGCTTGATTGCCGGATGCGCGACGAACAGTTCGTGGATGCCGAGCCGTCCCTTGTAGCCCGCGTGGCCGCAAGCGGAGCATCCCTTGGCCGAGTAAAAGACCAATTGCTGTCTTGCCGCCTCGAAACCGTGCTTCCATTCTTCGGCTACGGCGGCCGGATCAAGAGACATCCCCAGGCAGTACTCCTGCGCCAGCGCGCGCAACTCGTCCGCGGCGGGCGCATAGGGCGTTTTGCAGTCGGGGCAGAGGCGCCGCGCCAGGCGTTGCGCGAGCACGCCGAGCAGCGCATCGGCAAACTGGAACGGATCTGCGCCCATGTCGAGCAGGCGCACCACGCTTTCGACCGCGCTATTGGTGTGCAGCGTGGACAGGACCAGGTGTCCGGTGAGCGAGGCTTCCAACCCTATTTTCGCCGTCTCTTCATCGCGCATCTCGCCTACCATGATGACGTCAGGATCGAGCCGCAGGAAACTGCGCAGCGCCCCGGCGAAAGTCCAGCCGATCTTGGGGTTGACCTGCACCTGGCGCAGTCCCTGCTGGCTGATTTCGATCGGATCTTCCGCGGTCCAGATCTTGCGCTCCGGGGTATTGATGTAGGAGAGCGCCGAGTGCAGGGTCGTGGTCTTGCCCGATCCGGTCGGGCCGCAGATGAGAACCAGGCCGTGCGGCTTTATCAGCAATTGCTTCAGTTGCGCCAGTTCGTTCGATTCCAGGCCCAGACGGTCGATGGGAACGGGTTTCACCGCGGCCAGGATGCGCATCACCACGTCCTCGAGGCCGTTCGACGTGGGTATGGTTGCCACGCGCAGCTCGATGCGGGCCGGACCGAAAAGCTTGAAGTCGATGCGTCCGTCCTGGGGCCTGCGCCGGTCGGAAATATCGAGCTGGCTCATGATCTTGATACGCGAGAGCATTGCATGGCGAAACTTCGGCGGCAGCTCCATATAGTCGGTCATGATGCCGTCTTTGCGGAATCGTATGCGAATGTTCTTCTTTCCAGGGTAGGTTTCCACGTGAATGTCGGAGGCTAGCTGGGCATGCGCATCGAGTATCATCTTGTTGACGAATTTGACCAGGGTATTGTCCGATTCGCTGACCGAGGTCTCGATTACCTCGATATCAGTTCCCTCTGCCTCAAGTTGCGCCAGCAGTTCACCGGCGTTGGCCTCGGCCGCCACGGAATGAGAGAAAGCGAGATCGTCGGGCCCATCCTTCGATCCGTCCATCGCCGCGACCTGAGCGCCAGGCTCGGTGCTTTCGCCGTAGTACCGATGTACGGATTCCTTGAGCGCCTCTTCTTCGGCGATTACGGGAATGATCTGCAGCCCCGTCAGGAAGCGCAATTCGTTGAGGAAAGGCATCGACGCGTGGTCCGACACCGCGATCACCAGCTCTTTGTCGGTCTTGTGTATCGGCAGGACGCCGTAGTGGCACGCTATGCTTGCCGGAACCAGGGGCAGCGCCTCAGTCAGCACCTTGAACTTGCGCAGGTTGACGAACGGTATGCCGAGCTTGTGCGCCATTACCTTGCGTACGGTGTCCCTGTCCACCACGCCCATCTCGATCAAAAGCTCGCCCAGCGGTTTCTTGCGCTGCCCCTTCTGTTGCTCAAGCGCGCCGTCCAGCTCCTTTTCGGTCAGCAAACCCAGTTCGGTCAGCGCCTCGCCGAGCCTGAGAATCGGGCGCGCGCTGGTGTGCTGCATGGCGGCGGAAAGCTCCTCCGGCGTGACCACCTGGTGCTCGGTGAGCAGATCCCCCAGTCTCTGCGCGCGTAACTTGCGTTGCTGTTCAAGGGCAGCCTCGATTTGCTCCGCTGAGGCGATTTTCTGTTCCACCAGAATGGTGCCGATCAGATCGCCGATACGGAAGTCCTGTATGGCTGCTTGCGGAACAAAACAGCGCAGGACCGTTCCCTCGGTTTCGGGCAGGAACAGGAACAGGCCTTGTTCTTCGGACACGAAGCCGGCAGTTTCGCCGACGAAGGTCTCGCCGTTGTGATAGTCGATGACAAAGGGCTGAAAAGCCGCGTCGGGAAGCAGCACCCCGGATTCCACGCCGGGCAGGCCCTTGTGCTTGCGCACGATCACGGGGCGAGACAGCGTCAGGCGCCGGAATTCGGCATAGCCTACGCTTTGAATTTCCGGCGCATGCGCCGGTTGGATCTCGGCCAGCGCCTCCTCGGGCAGGAGGCGCACCATGCGGCCGCCGACCTGCGTGCCATTCAACAGGTCGATCGCGCACTGCTCGGGCGCCGACGTTGTGTCGCTGGTGGGCAATTCGAAATACGGCGGCGACGGCCACACGAACTCGGGTTCCGGAGTTACGGGTCGGGGGTCGTTCAGATCCGGATCGGGGTGGAGATCGGTCACGGGTTACATGCCCTGGAAATCGTGCTGCGTTTGCGCTTCACGCTGCGATTCTACCGGAATGGCGCTGCCACTTGCCGTGCTCGAGTTCGCGCGCCAGATCGACCAGGCTGTCGATGTTGTGCACCGGCATGAAGGCGTCCACGTGCGGCAGCATCGCGCGCACGCCGGAGGGCCGCGGCTGGAAACCCTCGTAGCGCAACAGCGGGTTGAGCCAGACGAGCTTGCGGCAGGATTTGTGCAATCGTTCCATCTGCGCGCCCAGGCCTTCGCCGACGTCGCGGTCGAGGCCGTCCGAGATCAGGAGCACGACGGCGTTCTGGCCGAGCAGGCGCCGCGACCACTTGCGGTTGAATTCCGCCAGGCATACGCCGATGCGCGTGCCGCCGGCCCAGTCCTGGATCGCCGCCGCCACCCGGTTCATGGCGATGTCGACGTCGCGGTTGCGCAGGTGGCGCGTGATGTTGGTGAGCCGCGTGCCGAACACCAGGGTATGCACGCGATCGCGGTCGTTGGTGATGGCGTGCAGGAAATGCAGAAACATGCGCGAGTAGCGGCTCATCGAGCCGGAGATGTCGCACAGCACCACCAGCGGTGGATGCCGGGTAGTGCGCGATCGGCGTTTGAGGGCGATGATCTGCGCCCCGCCCCTGAGGCTCGCGCGCAGCGTCGCCGGCAAATCGATGCCGGCCCCGCGCGCATCGGGGCGAAAGCGCCGCGTCTGCGCTTCGGGAATGGGCAGGCGCAGGCGCGCGATCAGCTTTTTCGCCTGCGCCAGTTCGGCGCCGCTCATGCTTTCGAAGTCGGCGTGCTGCAGCAGCTCGCTCTGCGAAAACGTGAGACTGGCGTCGATTTCGATTCGCTGCTCCGCGTTTTGCGACTGCTCGCGCTTCGCGTACAGCGCCTCCGACAGGCGCTTGCTCGCTTCGGGCTGCTCGGTGAGGCCGGCGCGTCCGTAGATCTGCGGCAGCAGCAGGCTCATGATGCGCTCGAGCATCTGCGGGTCGCGCCAGAAAATGTGGAAAGCCTGATCGAACAATTCCTGCTGCTCGCGCTTGGACAGGAACACCGCCGCCAGCGTCCAGTAGAAATCCTCGCGCCGTTCGATGCCCGTGGTTTCCAGCGCCCGCAGCGCGTCGATGACCCGGTCCGGGCCGATCGGCAGCCCCGCCGCGCGCAGCACGCGCGCGAAGTGCATTATGTTTTCAGCCAGTTTGCCTGCGGCCATGCGCTGTTATAGCGGCGGAACCATCGATGCGTTCATCCCTGGCGCCTCGCCTCCAGGCGCGCCAGCAGGCTCCCGCGCGCGAGCAGCGACAGTCCCGGCGAGGCCACCACCAGGTGCTCCTTCGCATAGGTCTCGTGATTGCGCTCGACATCCTTCAGGCGGTAGACGTAATTGACCATCAGGCCGGCCGAATGCGCCATGCCCGGCTTGGACGTGTCGGCGAGCCAGTTGAGGCGTTCCATGCGCGCGCCGTTGCTCAGATGAAAACGCGCCACCGGATCGGCCGGTTCCGTGCCGTGTTTGGCGTGCTGCAGGTAGTACGCGCACAGCCGCATCAACTCGGTGCGCGCTCGCGCGCCCGGCGCGGCGCGCTGGAACCAGTCTTCGGCTTCCAGCGCGCCGGCCAGCTCGGCCAGCTCGGCGTGCGCGGCGGTGGTGTCGGCGAGCCACCTGCGGAATCCCGGTATCGGCGAGAGCGTGGCAAAAGTCTTCAGGCGCGGGAATTCGCGGCCCAGGTCCTGCGCCACCTGCTTGATCAGGAAATTGCCGAAAGAGATGCCGCGCAGGCCTTCCTGGCAATTGGTGATGGAGTAGAAAATGGCCGTGTCCACGCCGGCCGGATCGACTACCGGCGAGTCGGGGTCGAGCAGGGGTTGCACCTGATCGCTCATGCCTTTGGTAAGCGCAACTTCGATGAAAATGATGGGCTCGTCGGGCAGGGCCGGATGGAAAAAAGCGAAGCAGCGGCGGTCGGACTCCAGCCGGCGGCGCAGGTCGCGCCAGCCCTGGATCTCGTGCACGGCCTCGTATTGCATGAGTTTTTCCAGCACCAGCGCCGGGGTGCGCCAGTCGATGCGCTGCAAAGAGAGAAAGCCGCGGTTGAACCAGGAGCCGAGCAGGTGGGCCAGATCGGCGTCGATGCCCGCCCACTTCGGCTGCGTGCGCAGCTCGTGCAATACGCGCCGGCGCATTTCGACCAGCGCCGCGGTCCCGCCGGCGGCCAGGTTGAGGCGCCGGAACAGCTCCTGCCGCGGCGACTCGACCGCCTGCTGCAGCCGGATCAGATTGGCCTGCGAGGCATCCTGCCGGTAGGCGCCGGCGGCGGTTTCAACCGCTTCCGGGTCGGGAGAGAATTCGCGCGCGAGGACGTCGAAAAACGCCGTCAGCGCCGGGCCGGAGAGCATGCGGTAGGATTCGAGCGCTTCACGCGCGAGCGCGGCACCGGAGGCCTCGCCGCGCTCGGATAGCAGCGCGTGGCACAGGGCCACGGTCTTGCGCGTGTGGCGGTCCGCCTTGCTGCCCGTTATCGCGGCAGGGGCGAAAAATCGCTTGATGAACGCGGGAGATTTCATGACCCTGCGCACACAACCGCTTCAGGCGGTCGCAATCTCCGCCTTGACCTCGGACAGCAGCCGTTCGGCTTCGCTGCCGCGCACGCGGCCGATGTCGTCCTGGTATTTGAGCAGGGCGCCGAGCGTATCGTTCACCGTGTCCGGATCGAGCGCGAGTTGGTCGAGCGCCATCAGCGCCTTGGTCCAATCAATGGTTTCGGCGACCCCGGGGAGCTTGAACAGATCCATCTTGCGCAGGCGCTGCACGAAGGCGACGATCTCCCGCGACAGGCGTTCCGCCGCGCCCGGCGCTTTGCGGTGCAGGATGTCGAGCTCGCGCGCAGCGTCCGGATAATCCACCCAGTGATACAGGCAGCGACGCTTGACCGCGTCGTGGATCTCGCGCGTGCGGTTGGAGGTGATGATCACGATCGGCGGTTTGTCCGCCTTGATCGTGCCGAGCTCGGGAATGCTCACCTGGTAGTCGGACAGCACTTCCAGCAGATAGGCCTCGAACGGCTCGTCGGTGCGGTCGAGCTCATCGATCAGCAGCACCGGCGCCGCGCCGTCCGCGCTTGCTTCGAGCGCCTGCAGCAGCGGCCGTTTGATCAGGAACTGCTCGGAAAAAATATCTTGGCTGAGTTTCTTGCGGGCCGCCTGGCCGGAGGCCTCGCGCACCTGGCCGGAGGCCTCGTGTACCTGGCCGGAGGCCTCGTGTACTTTGCCGCTTGCCTCGGCGAGGCGGATTTCTATCATCTGCCGCGGGTAATTCCATTCGTAGACGGCCGAGGAAATGTCCAGTCCTTCGTAGCACTGCAGCCGCACCAGCCTGCGCTCCAGGGTGCCGGCGAGAACTTTCGCGATCTCGGTCTTGCCGACGCCGGCTTCGCCTTCGAGAAACAGCGGCCGCTCCATCTTCAGGGCGAGGAACAGGGCGGTGGCGAGGCTGCGCTCGGCGACGTAGTCGGCGCGCGAGAGCAGCGCCGCGGTCTCGTCTATCGACTTCGGCAGTTTGATCATTTCTCTCAATACAAAGGAGCTTGCCAAGCGCATGGCACGCAGCGATTTTATACCTTTGCGCATCCTGCGTTCAGGGCTATTTTAGCGCCCCGGATACGTTGAAGTCAGACCCGAAGCGGCGTAGCCTATACAAGCCGTTGCGCCATGGCGGAACCCGATCCGCCGCGGCGCTGGAGCCCGCCGGCCAATTTCCACACGGAGAACCCCCAGATGAGCTACGACATCCCCGGCTACGAAACCCCGGGCTGCGCCTACTGCCCGAGCACGGTGCGCGCGTGCTGCCAGGGAGAAGGCGACGAACGCGGTCCCGCATTCTGCCCGTCCAAGGTGGACCCCGACGGGGTCGCCGCGGCCTGGGAACCTTACCGCGATCCGTTCACCCTGCGCGTAGCGCACACGGCGGCCGTGGTCGAGAGTGAAGGCTATTGTAAATGGACGCGGGTGGAGGAAATCTGCCAGTTTGCGAAGAAAATGGGCTTTCGCAAAGTGGGTATCGCCATGTGCATCAGCTTCGTCGACTTGGGGCGCGTGTTCAGCGCGATCCTCGAGAGTCACGGCCTGAAGGTGACATCGGTGGCGTGCAAGAACGGCGGCGTGCCGAAGGAGGACATCGGTCTGAAGGACGAGGAGAAGATCCGCCCGGGAAGCTTCGAGCCGATGTGCAACCCGGTGTCGCAGGCGGTGCTGCTCAACCGCGCAGGCTGCGAGCTCAATGTCATCATCGGCCTGTGCGTGGGGCATGATAGCCTGTTCATCCGCCATTCCCGGGCGCTGGTAACCACCCTGGTGACCAAGGACCGGGTGCTCGCGCACAATCCGGTGGGTGCGCTGCAGCTGGCGGATACGTATTTCAGCCGCGTCTGGGGCCCGCACAAGCCGGACAAGCTGCCGAGCAGGCCCGCGCGGAGCCGAAGCAAGGTCTGACTCCGGGATTCCCGGACCAGCGCTACGGTTTATTGCCCGCGCCGAACCACTTTCCACGAAGCGCTTTCAGGCCGGCAAGTATCTTCTGGCCGACCGACGAGTCACGCACCTCTTTGGACTCCCGCACCCGATGCTGGCGTAGCAGCTGCGGCGCTTTCTCGAAAGTCAGATAGCGCTCGAGCGCGGCCTCGACGTGCTGCTTCAGCAGCTTGACGTTCACCGGCTTGTTGAGGAAGCGGAAGATTTGCGCCTCGTTGATCAGGCGGATCACCAGTTCCGAATCGGAAGCGGTGGTGAGAACGATGGTCAGGATCTGCGGGTTCTCCTGCTTCAGCAGCTTCAGCATCGCGGTCGTGTCTTCGTGCCCGGCCTCGACGTCGGCCACCACCACCGCGATTTCCTGCGCTTGCATCGCGTTGAGCGCGGCGTCCAGGCTGTTTGCATAGCAGACCGGGCAGCGGGCGCCGATCAATTCCTTCGCGACGCGGAATATTTCCTGGTCGTTGTCGATCACCAGCACGCCCGCGCTCATGGTCTGCGGCAGCCCCACGGGGGCGACCCTGGCCTCGGCAAGCTCGAGCGCGATGGTCACCGCTTCCGCCACGGTCTGCTGCAGCTCCTGGTTGTCCCAGGGCTTGCTGATGAAGCGGTAGACCTGTCCGTCGTTGATCGAGCCGACGATGGACGCAAGGTCGGAGTAGCCGGTGAGCAGGATGCGCACGCTGGAGGGCGAAATTCCGCGCGCCTGGCGCAGCAACTCGACGCCGGGCATGATCGGCATGCGCTGGTCGCTGATGACCACGTGCATCTGGTATTTCTTCATGAACTCCAGCGCCTTGTTGCCGTCGGTCGTGGCAAACACGTGGTAGCGCGCGCGGAACAGCGATTTCAGCGCGGACAGGATGCGCTCTTCATCGTCCACCACCAGCAACCGCGCCTTCTTCACGCTGCGGTCGAGGCTGATCGCACCATCGGCGGTGCTCGCGGGCGCCGCTGCGGCGTCGCCCGCCGGCGCTGCCGCGGCATCGGTCTTGATCAGGCGCGCGGCATTGAGCAGGCCGGCGCCTGGCGCCGCAATCGCGGGCGCGGCGCCGGCCGCTTCCACGTTCGCCTCGATCGCCTGCCGGAATGCTTCCTCGAACTCGGTCGCGGCGGTTGCCGCTCCCAGGCTCGCTTCGATCGCCAGCTGGAACGCTTCGGCGAACGCGCGTGCGCTATGGAAACGTTCTTCTGGCTTCTTCGCCAGCGCTTGCTGCAGCACCCGGTCCATCAGCGGGGACAGCGTGGGGTTGAGGCTGGACGGATCGGCGGGGCGCTGATTCAGCACCTGCTGCATCACCGTCGCGGTGGTGCCGACGAATGGTTTGCTGCCGGTCAGCAGGTCGTAGGCGATCACGCCGACCGCGTACAGGTCGGTGGGCACGCCGATCGGCAGGCCGAGAAATTGCTCGGGCGCCATGTAGTGCGGCGTGCCGAGCATGTCGCCATGCTGCGTCAGCTCCGAGGATTCGGTATGCGCGATGCCGAAGTCGCTGATCTTGAGGTCGCCGTCCTTGTTGATCATGATGTTCGACGGCTTCACGTCGCGGTGCACGACTCCCGCCGCGTGCGCGTGGCCGAGGCCGTCGAGCAACTGGCGGATGATGTCACCGATCTCGCGCAGGTCATAGCTCGCGTGCTGCAACAGATGCTCGTGCAGCGACTTGCCGTTCACCAGTTCCATCACGATGTAAGCGAGCGCTTCGTCCTCGCCGTAATCGTAGATCTGCACGATGCGCGGATGGGCGAGCCGGCCGACCGCCTGCGCCTCGTGGCGGAAGCGCGCGAGCAGGTGCTGCAGTTCCTCCTCGTCGAGCGAGGATTTGGCGATCGTCTTGATCGCGACGGCGCGCGAGATCGCGGGGTCGAAACCCCTGTAGACCGCGCCCATGCCGCCGCGGCCGAGCACGCCCTGGATTTCGTATTTGCCTATCTTGGTCGGATGCGTCACGACATGCTAGGCCGCAAGCTCGGCTTCGGCGGCCGGCTTAAGCGGCAGCCACACGGTGAACCGGGTGCCTTTGCCGGGCTCGGAGGCGACTTTGATGCGCCCGCCGTGCTGCTCGACGATTTTGAAGGAAATCGAAAGCCCGAGACCGGTGCCCTTGCCGATTTCCTTGGTGGTGAAGAAAGGATCGAAAATCTTCGGCAGGACCTCGGGCGGGATGCCCTTGCCGTTGTCGGTGATCTCCACCGCGACGCCGCCGTTGTCGGAGAGCGTTGTGAGCGTGATTTCCCCGTCCGTCGGTCCGAGCGCCTGCGCCGCGTTGGTAATCAGGTTCAGAAACACCTGGTTGATCTGCGAGGGCGCGCAGGTGATTGGCGGTATCTCGCCGAATTGCCTGGTCACCTTGACCGATTTGAGCATATGCCGCGCCAGTCCGAGCGAGCTCGTCAGACCGTCGTTCAGGTTGAAGCTCGTGACCTTGCTGCGGTCGAGGCGGCTGAAGTCCTTGAGATTGCCGACGATCTCCGCCATTTCGCCGGTGCCGTAGAGCCCGTCCTTGACCAGGTTGCCGAGTTCGGTCAGCACGCGTTGCTGCTTGAGCTGGGCAAGCAGCGCGGAGGTCTGCGCGAACTGCCGGTTCAGGGCGTCGGAGTCGACATTGCCCGCGCGCAGCAGTTCCAGCAGTTTCTCGCAATGCTCGATCGCGGCGGTGATCTGCGTCAGGCGCTCGCTGACGGTGCCCAGGCTGTTCTTCACGTAGGCGAGCGGCGTGTTGATCTCGTGCGCGACGCCGGCGACCATTTGGCCGAGCGAGGACATTTTTTCCGACTGGATCAGCTGCGCTTCGGATTCCTTCAAGTGGCGCAATGCTTCGGACAGCTCGCGTGTGCGCTCGACCACGCGCCGCTCCAGGCTTTCGTTGGCGGCCTTGAGCCTGACGCCGAGATAGCCGACGCCGATCAGCAGCGCCGCGGCGTAGGCGAGCAGGTACACGCGAAACAGTTCCTTCACCTGCAGTGTTGCCTCGAGTTCGCGGTTGAACGAGAAAGTCATCTTGTCCAGGCGCGGGCCGGAAGACAGGGACGAGACTTTGGTGAACAGCTCCTGTTCCACGGCCTTATGCCTGAGCAGCAGATGAATAGCGCCATCGATTGCGCTGGCCTGGTCGCGCGCGCCTTTGCTTATCCCTGTAGCCAGTTCCCGCACTTCGCCCGCCGCCGTTTCGAGGCCGAGGGGCGCCGCCGCCTTACCCAGCCAGTAATGCTGCTGCGCCGCGGCAACAAGCTGGCTCAGCGCCTGCTGCACTTCCTTCTGCCGCGCATTGCCTTTGCCCGGCTCGCCTGCCTGCGCGCCAAGCGCGGCCGCGCCGGAAATCACTGCGTGCAGCGCGGTCTTGGCGCCCGCGCTCTCGCTCTTGAATTTCTCCACCAGATCCGCTTTTTCGAGAATGGCCTTGCCGAGCTCGCCCAAGCCCTCGCTCAGGGCGGCGCTGCCGGAACGCTGCTGGGCGGCGCTCAGGCCAGCCAGCGCTTTTCTTGCCGTCGCCGTGCGGTTTGGCGCCGCCAGCTGGTTTGGGTCAAGCTCGGTGCGCTCACGCAGTATGTCGATGTCCCAGCGGCCGTCGATTTCGCGCAACGTGTCGAGCAGCGCCGCTATGTCGTTGCGCTCGCGCAGGTCGACCGCCTGCGTCTTGTCGTAGAGAAACGCGAGCGCCGCTACCAGCACGAGCGCGACGAGGGCAATCAGCAGATGGCGCAGTGTATTCATGATGTCCTGGTCAGCTAGCCTTGGCTTGGTGGTTCGGGTGTGGCGCGAATTTCCGTGCTTGGAATGACTGCCTGCTACGCGCCGTAATGCTGCAGGCGCTCGATGTAACGCGCGATCAGGTCGACTTCCAGGTTGACCCGGCTGCCGGGTTTGACATTCTTCAGGTTGGTCGCCGTGAGGGTGTGCGGTATCAGGTTGATTTCAAAATCTTCACCCTCCACGCGGTTGACGGTGAGGCTGACGCCGTTCACCGTGATCGAGCCCTTGCGCGCGATGTACTTGGCCAGATCCCGCGGCGCGCGGATGACCAGGAAAAAGCTCTCTCCCGCCGCGTCGAAACGTACAACCTCGCCCACGCCGTCGACATGGCCGGACATCAGATGCCCACCCAGGCGGTCCGACAGGCGCAGTGATTTCTCCAGATTGACCTCGTTCGGCCGGTCCAGCCCAACGGTGCAGT
>Ga0156177_1221_pt1 | contig 15393 bp, 10 predicted proteins | sample RifCSPlowO2_12_FD_107830 | JGI IMG/M metagenome (GOLD analysis project Ga0156177, IMG submission 107830) | Betaproteobacteria bacterium RIFCSPLOWO2_12_FULL_64_23
GTCGCCGTTGACGTGAAAAATCGGCGCTTCCACCATCTTGGCGACGTCGGTGCAATACAGCGTCGAGCGCGAATCGCGCGGGTCGGAGGTGGTAAAACCGATCTGATTGTTGATCACCACGTGCACCGTGCCGCCGGTGCCGTAACCACGGGTGTTCGACAGATTCAGGGTCTCCATCACCACACCCTGGCCGGCAAAGGCGGCATCGCCGTGCAGCAGGATCGATATGACCTGAGTTCCGTCCTTGTCCCCGCGGCGGCGCTGGCGCGCGCGCACCGAGCCTTCGACCACCGGATTGGCGATTTCCAGATGCGAAGGGTTGAACGCGAGGGACAGGTGCACCGGGCCGCCCGGCGTGGTCACATCGGAAGAAAAACCCTTGTGGTACTTGACGTCGCCCGAATGCAATTCGTCCGCGTGTATGCCTTCGAACTCGGCGAACAGGTCCTTGGGCATCTTGCCGAGCACGTTGACCAGCACATTGAGGCGCCCGCGGTGCGCCATGCCGATGACGATTTCCTGCACGCCCTGGCTGCCGCAGCGCTGGATCAACTCGTCCACGCAGGCAATGACGCTCTCCCCGCCTTCGAGCGAGAAACGCTTTTGCCCGACGTAACGCGTATGCAGGTACTTCTCCAGGGTCTCGGCCGCGGTGAGCCGCTCAAGCACGTGCTTCTTGGTTTCGGCCGAAAACGCGGGCACGGAGCGGATCGACTCGAAGCGCTGCTGCAGCCAACGCTTTTGCGCCGGGTCGCTGATGTACATGTACTCGATCCCGACCGAGCCGCAGTAGGTCTCGCGCAGGCCCTTGATGATCTCGCGCAACGTCATGCGCTCCCGGCCGAAGTACAGGCTGGCGGCGTCGAACTGCATGTCCATGTCGGTTTCGGTCAGATCATAGAACGCCGGCTCCAGTTCCGGAATCTGCGGACGCTCCTGACGCTTGAGCGGATCGAGCTGGGCCCAGCGCGAACCGAGCACGCGGTAAGCGGCGATCAACTGCTGCACGTAGACTTGCTTGCGCGCGACGGTCAAATCGGTGTGCGTCGCCGACGGGCGCAGCGTGCCTTGCTTGGCGCGCATGGCGAAGGATTCGATGATGGGCGCATGTGCCACGTCGCGGTCTTCGGCGCCCTTGCCCGCTCCGGCCACGAGCTGCATCTGATCGAAATACGTCCGCCACTGCTCCGGCACCGAGCCCGGATTGTCGAGGTAAGACTCGTACAGATCCTCGATATACGGCGCGTTTCCGCCGAACAGGTAGGAGTTGCTGCGGAATTGTTTCAGCATAAGAGCGGCTCGCGTCGCAGGTGGCAGGAATCGGGAAGCACAAACGACGCGAAGGCCGCGCTGGGAAGGCGCTGCCGCCCTCCCACCGTGCCCTTCGCGGCGGGGACCTATCTTCTCAGTGTTCTCAGCGTTTGTCGATAGGCTTGATGTCGCGCCTGGTGGGGCCGTTGTAGAGCTGGCGCGGCCGGCCGATTTTGTACTCCGGATCGGTGATCATTTCCTGCCACTGCGCGATCCAGCCCACCGTGCGCGCAAGCGAGAATATGCCGGTGAACATCGACACCGGGATGCCGAGCGCCCTTTGCACGATGCCGGAGTAGTAGTCGACGTTCGGGTAGAGCTTGCGCTTGACGAAATAATCGTCTTCGAGCGCCACTTTTTCCAGCGCCATGGCCAGCTTGAACAGGGGGTCGTTTTCCAGGCCCAGTTCGCCCAGCACTTCGTAGCAGGTTTCGCGCATGAGCTTGGCGCGCGGGTCGTAGTTCTTGTACACGCGGTGCCCGAAGCCCATGAGGCGCGCGCCGGAGTTCGGATCCTTCACCCTGGCGACGAATTCGCCGAGTTTGGCCACGCCGCCCTCCGCCTGGATTTCCTGCAGCATGTTCAGGCACGCCTCGTTCGCGCCGCCGTGCGCCGGGCCCCACAGGCAGGCAACGCCGGCCGCGATCGCGGCAAACGGATTCGTTCCCGACGAACCGCACAGCCGCACCGTCGAGGTCGAGGCGTTCTGCTCGTGGTCGGCGTGCAGGATGAAAATGCGGTCCAGCGCGCGCACCACAACGTCACTGGGTTTGTATTCCTCGCACGGCGTGCCGAACATCATGCGCAGGAAATTCGCCGTGTAAGACAGGTCGTTGCGCGGATAGATATACGGCTGCCCGAGGGAGTATTTGTACGACATCGCGACCAGCGTCGGCATCTTCGCGATCAGCCGCAGTGCCGAAATGTCGCGGTCTTTCGCATTGCTGATGTCGAGCGAGTCGTGATAGAAGGCCGACATGGCGCCCACCAGCCCGGTCAGCACCGCCATCGGGTGCGCGTCGCGGCGGAAGCCGCGCATGAAGTATTGCATTTGCTCGTTCACCATGGTGTGATGCGTCACCAAATCCACGAATTCCTCCTTCTGCGCCTTGTTCGGCAGCTCGCCGTACAGCAGCAGGTAGCAGGTTTCCAGGAAGTCGCACTGCCCCGCGATCTGTTCGATCGGGTAGCCGCGATACATCAGTTCGCCCTTGTCGCCGTCGATGTAGGTGATTTTCGAGCTGCACGCCGCCGTCGACATGAATCCGGTGTCGTAGGTGAACACGCCGGTCTTGCCGTAGAGCGTGCGGATATCGATGACATCGGGACCGACGCTGCCACCGAACACGGGAAATTCGATCGACTTGCCGTCGCCGTAAGTGAGCGTGGCTTTACCTTTGGGCTCCATCATCATCTCCTTCGTCTCAGTTGATCAAGCATAGCCTGAAGCGGCGCCAGCAGTTGCGCATCCATCCCACCACGTGCGCGAGTCGCGGATCGCGGCACTCGGCGCGCCCACGGATAGGATTCTACAGGTCGCCGTCAGACTAATCCAGATGAAGAAGCTTGAAACAGGCCTGGTGCTCGCCCTGCAGATGGTCGCCGTCGCTCTCGCTAAAACGCTCCGGCATCAGGTCCCATCTTCCGCGGACAGTCTCTGGCGTGCCAGCAGGTCGAGCGGGAACGGCTCGATTCCATGGAACTCCGGGGGAGCGGCGAAGAACTGGCGCGCGCTGGCCAGGTGAAGCGGGATCTGCGGGTCGAGTCCCGTCGCGATGAGCTTGCGGGCAATCCGGATGCACTCGTCGCGGACCATGCGCGTGAAGCGCTCGGGGCCACGGTCGGTTTCGGGCACACCCTTGAAATCGAAGTACTCCAGGATGCTCTGGGGCGGTTTGAGGATCACGATGGGCTGCTTCAGCTCGTCCTCCTCCAGGCGTCCGCGATGGGCCGCCTGGAAGTGCATGGGCGAGAGGTCCTCGTGCGAGATGTTCCAGTCGCGCTCGTAGGGCTTGAGCGTGAACATCTCGAGCCGGTCGTCCTCGGTGACGGCCATGGCGAAGATGCAGCCGGGGAACTGAGCCCTGGAATTCCGGTAGGCCTCGAACAGGAGCTTGCCGCACTGGCGCTTCTGGTCGAGGCCTGCCGTGGCCGGCGCCCCGTCCGAGCGCGCCTCTTCCGCCGGGGGCGGCGTCTTCGCTGCGGCATCGGCGATCATTGCGCTCGCCGAAGGTGCTTCCACCGGGTCGAGCTCCGACGGGAAGGACCGGTACTTCTGCGGCAGGCGGTACTTGTCCCGGCGCGACCTCTCCGGTGGCTCGGCGATCCTGCCCGGCAGGTAGGGCAGGAGCACGGTCATGGTTGTGCCCTTGTCCAAGGTGCTCTCGATTGACAGCTCGCCGCCGAACTGTGCGACCGTCTGGCGGACGAACACGAACCCGAGCGAGTGGAGCTCACCATCCAGCGTCTGGCGGTCGGCGAGGAGCCGTTGAATCTTCTCGGGGGACATGCCCACGCCGTCGTCGCGCACGCGCAGCGCCACACGGTCGCCCTCAATGGCAGCACTCACATTCAGCACGCCCACCTTGCGCCCGCTCAAGGCGTCGACGGAGTTCATAACCAGGTTGAAGTACATGCGGCGAAAACGCTGGCGGTCCCCGGCGATGACCGCCGGGTCCAGCCGGTCGAGCCGCAACTCCACACGGGCCTCGGACTTCTCGGCAACGTACCCCAGCACGACGTCGCGCGTGAAATTGCGGATGTCCTCGGCGATGTCGAATTCCTCGCGCACGCCCGGGTGATCCAGCTCGTCGAGGAAAGCCTCGATGCGCCGGTACACGCCGTAGAGCCAGCCGACGCAGTTGCGGTAGTGGCGCCGCGAGCGCACGGAGCGGGCATCGTCGGGCAGGAAGGACAGCACCTTGTCCGACCGGCCCCACAGGGGGTTGAGGATGAGCTCGCACGCCTCGCGGATGGAATCGACGTGCCGGCGGCCGAAGAGGAGGACCGTGCGGTCCGGCGAGAAGCTCTTCACCGCGTTGGAGTAGTCCTGGTAGCTCCGGCGCAGGGCGCCGAGCTTCGCCTTCAGCTCCTGGACGTCCGCGAGGTGCAGAACCTGCGCCTGCCCGATGTTGTAGATCTCGAGGTCGGTATTCAGGGTTACGTGGTAGTGAAGGATCTCGTTGACGAAGCGCTCGACACGAAGATCGTGGATGAGAAACTTGATCTCAGCGACTTCCTTCTTGATCCCTTGCGCGTAGTCCGGCATGGCTGGGGATGAAGCGCTCCGTGGATCTGTCACCACCGTTTTGACCCTAACACGATAAGCAATGCAATTTGCATCGGCATGGACGGCAACGGCCGCTCGATCGGCAATGTGTTCATCGAGCGGCTGCGGCGCGGCGTGCAGCACAACTAGTACGATGACACCTTAGTTGCGAAACAATGTGGCGAGTAACCGACACCTCCGGCGCGCCGCTATGTGGGAGCGAGCTTGCTCGCGAATCATCGAAACTAATGTGGCATCGTACTAGTATATCCGCAGGCCGAGGCCAGCGTTCGCGGCGCAATGCAACAGCCGGCGCGCCACTTCCTCTTCCGAAACACGCGATGCCCCCTTCTTTCCTGGGCCAGCATACATCGAAAACTTGCGTGCTTCACATTGCCTGCTTCAACAGCAAAACCATTGACCAGACAGCGTGATGCGAAGCTGCTTGTCCGCCGCGCCGTCCGCTGTCTGCCTCAAACGGACGTGCGGCGGCACCGGATAAGCAATTCTCCTCTTAAGAAACCACCACGCCTGTCCAGACAGCCAGTTCTACTTCCTGCCGCCTTCGGCAGCCCATTTCTCGAGCATGTCGGTGGTGACCGACTTGGGTCGCTCGAGGGCATAGCCCAAGGCGCGGTCCCAGGTGATATTGGCCATGCAGCCAAGGGCGCGGCCCACGCCGAAGAGCACAGTATAGAAGTCCCAGTTCTTGAGGCCGTAGTACCACTGGATGACACCAGACTGCGCGTCGACGTTTGGCCACGGGTTCTTGGTTTTGCCGTGCTCGCTAAGGACGCCCGGTGCAACTTCGAAGATCATGGAGACCAGCTTGAACAGCGGATCATCCTTGAGACCCGGCGTCCTGAGGCAGAATTCACGCTGCGACATATAGCGCGGATCGGTCTTCCGGAGGACGGCGTGACCGTAGCCCGGGACGACCTGGCCGGAGTTGAGCGTATCCCAAAGGGCCTTGGTGACCAGCTCCTTGGTGGGCTCGACGCCTTTGCAGTACTTTTCCTGGAACTTCATGGTCCAGCTGAGCACTTCCTGGTTCGCGAGGCCGTGGAGCGGGCCTGCCAGGCCGTTGAGGCCTGCAGAGTACGCATAGTAGGGGTCGGACATGGCCGAGGCCACAAGGTGGGTGGTGTGGGCCGAGACGTTGCCGGATTCGTGATCCGAGTGGAGAATGAAATACATGCGGGCCACGTCCTTGTACTCCTCGCTCTGGCCGATCATGTGGGCGAAATTGGCGCCCATGTCCAGATTGGGATCTATGGCGGTCTGCTTGTCGTCCCTGTACTTCAGGTTGTAAATGAAGGCCGCGATGACGGGGATGCGGGCCACGAGGTCGCTGGCATCCTCGTACACCTGTTCCCAGGCGTTCGTCTTGTTGAACTTGCCCGAATTGTAGTACGCGGCAAACTTGGAATCCTTCTGCATAACCAGGATGGCGCTGGAGAGCATTACCATCGGGTGACTGTCCCGCGGCAGCGCGCGGAGCACGTCAAACACGTACTGGGGAACGTCCTGACGCGTCTTCCACTGTGCAGCGACTTCGTCCACCTGGGCCTGGGTGGGAACGTCGCCGGTCAGGAGGAAGTACCAGAAGGACTCGACGGTCGGATAAGTGGAGCCGGGAGCCTTGGGGAGGGCCGCAAACGTTTCCGGGATCGTCTTGCCCCGGAAGCGTATCCCTTCCTGCGGATCGAGGTAGGAGACGTCGGTGACCAGGCACCTGATGTCGCGGGCTCCGCCAATACACTGCCCGATATCGACCTTGTCGATGACAACGTCTGCGTATTCCTTGGTGAGTTTGGCGGTGCGCGCACGGTGCGCCTGCACCTTTTCCGACAATTTCTCCTTTAACTGCGTCATAGGACTGATCTCCGACTGCTTGGGACTTTGGGATTGAACCTTTTCCGATAATTTGTCCAGCACCTGTGTCATGTGTCTGATCTCCTATTGCTTGCTACGTTTGAATTAAGTGACCTCATGGCAAATCCGGGATTTTTCGCGTTTGGCCGACCGCTGTGTCTTCGACATCGGAATGTGGCGCCAGGCACTCGCGCATCCATTGCACCACCTCGGCGAACCGCACGTCGCGGCACTCGGTGCGCGCGCGGATTAGATCCCATATCTCGTTGTCTGTATAAGTTAGAAGTGTCTGGAACGAACTCAGGCGTTCACCGTGCAGTCGGTTGCAGTGCTTCTCCAGAAAGCGCTCCAGCACCAGGTCCAGTTCCAGCAATCCGCGGCGGCATTGCCAGCGCAGTCGGTTCCATTCTTCCGTGTCCAATAGCGTATTCATCTCCACGGTTTGAACCAGCGAAATCAGTTCAGGCGAGCGAAGGATAGCGAGGAGCCGCTCGCACCTTGCGCCGTTCGCGATGAGTGATTTTGGCTCAACATGGGCTGCTGGTATTGATTTCCGTCAATACGGGCAGGAAAATCGTGGCGCCGCCGCAGGCGCCGATCGCGCCTGCCCGCGGATTTCGCGATCAGCCCCGACTAGCCGAGTTCATTGCGATAATAATACTTGTCGGTCCGGTAGTAGCCGCGGCGGAATTCCACCGGCTTTTCACCGTAACTGAAGGCGACCCGTTCGACGCACAGCAGCGGCGCGTCCGCCGCCACGCGCAACAGCTCCGCTGCCGTCGCGTCCGCTGCAACCGCGCGGATTTTCTCCTCTGCGCGGATCATGCGCGTGCCGAACTCGGTCTCGAACAGCTTGTACATCGAGCCCTTGTATTCGTTGAAAATCGCGGCGCTGAGATTCCTGAACAGGGCGCCGGGCAGGAAGATCTGCTCGAATACCGTGGGCTCATCGGCAAAACTGAGCACGCGCCGGATGACCACCACGCCGTCGCCGGCCCTCAGCTCGAGCAGGCGCGCGATCTCGGCGCTGGCGCGCGCACGCTTGCAGTCCAGCAGCCGGCTGACCGGCCATTCCTGCTCCCCCTCGTCGGGCATGAGCCGCAGGAAACGAAACTGCGCGCGCGCCTCGTCGTGGGTTGCGACGAAAGTGCCCTTGCCCTGACGGCGCAGAAGATGCTTCTCGGCGGCAAGCTCGTCGATCGCCTTGCGTACCGTGCCCTGGCTCACTTTGTAACGCGCGGCCAGTTCGATTTCGCTCGGGATCGCCTCGCCCGGCCGCCATTCCGCGGATTCCAGGCTTTGCATGATCAAGCGCTTGATCTGCAGGTACAGCGGGCTGAAAGTCGGTGCCGGGGTGCTCATGCCGGCATTTCAGCACAAAAACCGCGGATGCGTCTATCAGAGGTGATATATCTTATATCTTATAGCAATGCCCAAACGCTTTCGGTTGACACCCGCAGGGTTTGAAACTAGAATTTAAACCGTCGAGCGCGCGAATCCTGCGACGTTTGTGCAGCGCAACCTAGGCTTGCCACACAACTCCACCCGCCCCCACGCCAACCACTTTCCGCTTGCCGCCCGCCACTTTCCGTTAACCATTTTTTTCGGGAGTCCTCACATGTCCAAATCACCGCTACGGGTCACAGTTACCGGCGCCGCCGGCCAGATTGGTTATAGTATTCTGTTTCGCATCGCCGCCGGCGAGATGCTGGGCAAAGACCAGCCGGTCATTCTGCAGATGCTGGAAATCCCGGACGAAAAGGCGCAAAAGGCGTTAGCCGGGGTGATGATGGAACTCAACGACTGCGCTTTTCCGCTGCTTGCCGGCATGATGCCGAGCTCCGATCCGATGGCGGCGTTCAAGGATGCCGATTACGCCATCCTGGTCGGCGCCCGCCCGCGCACCGCCGGAATGGAGCGCAAGGACCTGCTGGAAGCGAACGGCGCGATTTTCGTGCCGCAGGGCAAGGCGCTCGATGCGGTTGCGAGCCGCAAGGTAAAAGTGCTGGTCGTCGGCAACCCGGCCAACACCAATGCGCTGATCGCGATGAAAAACGCCCCCAGCCTGTCGCCGCGGCAGTTTACCGGCATGATGCGCCTGGACCATAACCGCTCGCTGTCGCAAATCGCCGCGAAAATCGGCAAGCCGGTCACCAGCCTGCGCAAGATGACCGTGTGGGGCAACCATTCCGCCACCCAGTATCCCGACCTGTTCCAGGCCGAGGCCGACGGCAAGAAAGTCTGGCCGATGATCAACGACCAGGCCTGGCTGGAAACCAATTTCATCCCGACGGTGCAAAAGCGCGGCGCCGCCATCATCGCGGCGCGCGGCCTGTCCTCGGCCGCCAGCGCGGCCAGCGCGGCCATCGATCATATGCGCGACTGGGTAACGGGAACCCCCGAGGGCGACTGGATTTCCATGGGGGTTGCCTCCGATGGCGGCTACGGCATCGCCGAAGGCGTAATCTACGGCCAGCCGGTGACCTGCAAGAACGGCGAATTCCAGGTCGTCAAAGGCATCGACATCAGCGATTTCGCGCGCGCGCGCATGGACGCCACGCTGAAGGAATTGCATGAAGAGCGCGACGGTGTGAAACACCTGCTGGGCTGAGAGCGCGTCGATAGCGCAACCCTGATCCGAAAATTGCATGGCTTGTTTCCGGATCAGATCGCTCCGATTCCGCCGACAGTGCGGTCCATGCATTGCGTCGATCCTAAGGAGGCGGCGCGCATGAGCCTAGGAGCAGGGGCCCCGCGAAGCGGGGATGCGACCCGGGCGAAGGCGGCAGGACGCCGACAGCGCGGTCCATGCATTGCGTCGATCCTAAGGAGGCGGCGCGCATGAGCGCGCCGGTGCATCCGGGCGTGGCGCTGTTCAAGGGGGAGAAGCCTTTCCCCGTCATCCCGTCCTGCGACCATTACGCCGGCAGCGAAAAGCTGATGCTGAGGGCGCTCGCGCTGCAGGACAGCATCGGTCCCGTGTTCGATCTCACCTGCGACTGCGAGGACGGGGCACAGGCGGGACGCGAAAAAGAGCATGCCGAGATGATCGTGCGCGTGCTCAACGGCCCCGCCAACAAACGAAAAATGGCCGGCGTGCGCGTTCACGATCCTGCCCATGCGCATTGGAAGCAGGACCTGGACATCCTGGTGGGCGGCGCCGGCGATGTGCTCTCCCACATTACCCTGCCCAAGGCGCACGGCGCGAAACAGGTGGCCGAAGCGATCAGCTACCTGCAGCAGGTGGCCGCGCGCAGCGGCATAAGGCGCCGAATTCCGATCCACGTGATCATCGAGACCCATGGTGCGCTGCGTCAGGCCTGGGACATCGCCGCCCTGCCCTGGATGCAGTCGCTCGCCTTCGGACTGATGGATTTCGTTTCCGACCACCATGGTGCGCTCGGCGCCGCCGCCATGCGCAGCCCCGGCCAGTTCGAGCACAAACTGATCGTGCGCGCCAAGGCGGAGATCGTCGCGGCGGCGCTCGCCAACGGCATCGTGCCCGCGCACAACGTGACCCCCGAGTTGAAGGACGCCGCCGTGGTTCACGCCGATGCCCGGCGCGCGCGCAACGAGTTCGGCTTTCTGCGCATGTGGTCCATCTACCCGGCGCAGATCCAGCCCATCGTCGACGCGATGAAACCCGACCACTCCGAGGTGGAGAACGGCGCCGCCATCCTGCTCGCGGCGCAAAAAACCGACTGGGGCCCGATCCAGTATGCCGGTGAATTGCACGACCGCGCCACCTACCGCTACTACTGGGAAATGCTGCAGAAAGCCAGGGTCACCGGCGTCGCGATTCCGGCCGAGGCGGAGCGGGCATTTTTTGGCTAGTACGATGACACCTTAGTTGCGAAACAATGTGGCGAGTAACCGACACCTCCGGCGCGCCGCTATGTGGGAGCGAGCTTGCTCGAGAATCATCGAATTCGCGAGCAAGCTCGCTCCTACGACTACAAGGCAGGCATGCTTCGAAATTAATGTGGCATCGTACTAGTGCCCGGTCTTGGCACTCTGTCGCCCCGGCGACAGCGGCCATGCCGGATAAGGCGCTAGCATTTGACCTGCGTTAAAGTGCCCGATTGGCGATGGTCGTAAGATTTCCCACCTGAGTTTCTTGAGGGTCGATATGGCAGATGGAATGTCAGCAGGCGCGAAGTTCCGCGCCGCAATGCAGGAAGAACGGCCGCTGCAGGTCATCGGCGCCATCAACGCCTACCACGCACGCCTGGCCGAGCGCAGCGGCTACAAGGCGATCTATCTGTCCGGTGGCGGCGTGGCGGCGGGCTCCCTCGGCCTGCCCGACCTCGGCATCAGCAATCTGGACGACGTGCTCACCGATGTGCGCCGCATCACCGATGTCTGCTCGCTGCCGCTCCTGGTCGACGTCGATACCGGCTTCGGCGCCAGTGCCTTCAACGTGGCGCGCACGGTGAAATCGCTGATCAAGTTCGGCGCCGGCGCCATGCACATCGAGGACCAGGTCGGCGCCAAGCGCTGCGGTCACCGCCCGGGCAAGGAATTGGTATCCAAACAGGAGATGGCCGACCGCATCAAGGCCGCGGTCGACGCCAGGACCGACCCGGACTTTTTCATTATGGCGCGCACCGACGCGCTTGCGGTCGAGGGACTGGAGCGCGCGATCGAGCGCGCCGTGGCCTGCGTCGAAGCCGGCGCCGACGCGATCTTTCCCGAGGCCATGACCGAGCTTTCGATGTACCGCAGGTTCGCCGCGGCGGTTGGCGTTCCGATACTCGCCAATATCACCGAGTTCGGGGCCACGCCCCTGTTCACGGTCGACGAACTGCGCTCGGCCGATGTCGCCATCGCGCTCTATCCGCTGTCGGCGTTCCGCGCGATGAACAAGGCCGCGCTCGAGGTCTACCAGGCGGTGCGGCGCGACGGCACGCAGAAAAACGTGGTGGCCGGCATGCAGACCCGCAACGAGTTGTACGATTATCTTGATTATCACGCGTACGAAACCAAGCTGGATCAACTGTTCGCAAAGGAGAAAACATGAACCAGGACAAAACGGCGGACGCGACTGCGGTCGCGCCCAAGGTGAAGAAATCGGTCGCGCTCTCCGGTGTGGTTGCCGGCAACACCGCGCTGTGCACCGTCGGCCGCAGCGGCAACGACCTGCACTATCGCGGCTACGACATCCTCGACGTCGCCGACGCCTGCGAATTCGAGGAAATCGCTTATCTGCTGGTGCACGGCAAACTCCCCAACCAGGCGGAACTGGACGGCTACAAGCTCGAGCTCAAAGCCCTGCGCAGTCTGCCGGCCAACGTCAAGGCGGCGCTCGAATGCGTGCCGGCCTCGGCCCATGCCATGGACGTGATGCGCACCGGCGTGTCGGTGCTGGGAGCGGTGCTGCCGGAAAAGGACGACCACAACCATCCCGGCGCGCGCGACATCGCCGACCGGCTGATGGCCTGCCTCGGCTCGATGCTGCTCTACTGGTATCACTACAGCCACAACGGGCGGCGCATCGAGGTCGAGACCGACGACGACTCCATCGGCGGGCATTTCCTGCATCTGCTCCACGGCAAAGCACCCTCCGACCTGTGGATCAGGTCCATGCATACTTCGCTGATCCTCTATGCCGAGCACGAATACAACGCCTCCACTTTCGCTGCCCGCGTGATTGCCGGCACCGGTTCCGACATGTACAGCGCCATCTGCGGCGGCATCGGCGCCCTGCGCGGCCCCAAGCACGGCGGCGCCAACGAAGTCGCATTCGAAGTGCAGAAGCGCTATGAGAACGCCGACGACGCCGAAAAAGACATCGTCCAGCGGGTGGCCAACAAGGAAGTGGTCATCGGCTTCGGCCATCCGGTCTACACCATCGGCGACCCGCGCAACCAGGTGATCAAGGAAGTGGCGAGGAAACTGTCCAAGGCGCGCAGCGACATGAAAATGTTCGACATCGCGGCGCGACTGGAGAGCGTGATGTGGCGCGAGAAAAAGATGTTCCCCAACCTGGACTGGTTCTCCGCCGTGAGCTACCACATGATGGGCGTGCCCACCTCCATGTTCACCCCGCTTTTCGTGATTTCGCGCACCAGCGGCTGGGCGGCGCACGTGATAGAGCAGCGCATCGACGGCAAGATCATCCGCCCCACCGCCAACTACACCGGGCCCGAAGATCTCAAATTCGTGCCCATCGAAAAGCGCAAGTGACAATCTGCAGCGGCGATTTTCTTCCGCGCAGGTTTTCCAAAAACCTGCGCGCTGCGCCGCGAAGCAAGTCCTCTTGGGGGGCGCGCGCCAACCGTGTTTTTTGCACGGATGAAAAGCACATCCGAGCAAGAAAACACGGTTATGGTTAACACCAAACAGGACTTGAGGGTTTTAGACAAGATCGCCGATTGCGCGCGGATGTGCTTTTCATCCGTGCGCAATCGACGATCCGCGCGGACGGTTTTTCGTCCGCGCAAGGTTTTGCCAAAACCTGCGCGCTGCGCGCGCCAACCGTATTTTCCGCACGGATGAAAAGCACATCCGCGCAGAAAATACGGTTATGATAAAAGCTAGGAAAGTGCAGGGGTTTTATACAGGAATCGCAGCGCTGCGACAACGGAGGCGCGATTCAAATCGCCAGGTATAGATCAAACGACAAACCGAATTTTCAGATCCCAAAGGAACAGCATGTCGTCTCACAGTTCCAACGTGCGCCCGAAACCGGACCAGGTCCTGGTGGACATCGCCGATTACGCCTCCAAGTTCAACATCAAGAGCGCCGAGGCCTACGACACCGCGCGGCTGTGCCTGATGGACACGCTCGGCTGCGGCCTGGAGGCGCTCGCCTACCCGGCCTGCACCAAGCTCCTGGGCCCCATCGTTCCCGGCACCGTCGTGCCCAACGGCGCCAAGGTCCCCGGCACGCAGTTCCAGCTCGATCCGGTGCAGGCTGCGTTCAACATCGGCGCGATGATTCGCTGGCTCGACTTCAACGACACCTGGCTTGCGGCCGAGTGGGGCCATCCGTCGGACAACCTGGGCGGCATACTCGCCGGCGCGGACTGGCTGTCGCGCCAGGCGGTCGCCGCCGGCAAACCGCCGCTGGCGATGCGCGAGGTGCTCACCGGCATGATCAAGGCGCACGAAATCCAGGGCGTGATCGCGCTGGAGAACAGCTTCAACCGCGTCGGTCTGGATCACGTGCTGCTGGTCAAGGTCGCCACCACTGCGGTGGTGGCCAATATGCTCGGCCTCACGCGCGAGGAGATCATCAACGCGCTGTCGCTCGCCTGGGTCGACGGCCAGTCGCTGCGTACCTACCGCCATTCCCCCAATACCGGCTCGCGCAAGTCCTGGGCGGCGGGCGACGCCACCAGCCGCGGCGTGCGCCTGGCGCTGATGGCGGCCAAAGGCGAGATGGGCTATCCCTCTGTGCTCTCCGCGCCGACCTGGGGTTTCTACGACGTGCTGTTCAAGGGCAAGGAATTCAAATTCCAGCGCGCCTACGGCTCCTACGTGATGGAGCACGTGCTGTTCAAGATCGCCTTCCCGGCCGAGTTCCATGCGCAGACGGCGGCCGAGTGCGCGATGGCGCTGCATCCCCAGTTGAAGGACAGACTGGGCGAGATCAAGAAAATCACCATCCGCACGCATCAGTCGGCGATCCGCATCATCGACAAGAAGGGGCCGCTCGGCAACCCGGCCGACCGCGACCACTGCATCCAGTACATGGTGGCGGTGCCGCTGATTTTCGGCAGGCTGACCGCGCTCGACTACGAAGACGCGGTCGCCGCCGATGCGCGCATCGACGCCCTGCGCGAGAAAATCGTGTGCGTCGAGGACAAGGGTTTCAGCCGCGATTACCACGACCCGGACAAGCGCTCCATCGCCAACGCGATCACGGTGGAATTCAGGGACGGCAAAAAGACCGGGGAAGTCGTCGTGGAATATCCGCTCGGACATCGCCGCCGGCGCAAGGAAGGCATCCCGCTGCTGCTGGAAAAATTCAAGACCAATCTGGCGCGCCGCTTTCCGGACAAACAACGCCATGCGATTCTGGCGCTGTGCCAGGACCAGAAGCGGCTGGAAGCGGCGCCGGTCCACGAGTTCGTCGATTTGTTCGTGATTTGATTTTTTGCCGCGGTCGGCGCAGAGGTGAATCAGCTTTATATTCGACGTCATAAATGCCGTCGCATGCCAAGAGCGACCATTGCGCGCTCCGCGCGCCAACCGTATTTTCTGTACAGATGAAAAGCGTATCCGTCCAGAAAATACGGTTATGGATAGAAGCAAGCGCGGCTTGGGGCGGTTTTTCTCCAAGATCGTCGATTGTGCGCGGATGTGCTTTTCATCCGCGCACAATCGGCGATCCGCGCGGACGGGACGCCGGCCGCGCAAAGCATCGCAACGCTGCAACAACCGCAGGCGCGGTTTAAATCGCCACGTATGATTTGTTCTTTGGAGAAACCATGCCACACAATCTGCACAACACCCTGCAACAATTCAAACTCGCTTCGGGCAGGACCGGCAAGTTCTATTCCCTGCCCGCCCTGGAGAAAGCCGGCCTCGGCAGGATTTCGCGCCTGCCGGTCTCCATCCGCATCGTGCTCGAATCGGTGCTGCGGAATTGTGACGGCAAGAAAGTCACCGAGGAACACGTAAGGCAGCTTGCCGGCTGGAAACCGAATGCCGCGCGCACCCACGAGATCCCGTTCGTGCTCTCGCGCATCGTGCTGCAGGATTTCACCGGTGTGCCTTTGCTCGCGGACCTCGCGGCCATGCGCGGCGTCGCCCACAGGATGGGCAAGAACCCGAAAGTGATCGAGCCGCTGGTGCCGGTGGACCTGGTGGTGGACCACTCGGTGCAAATCGACCACTACGGCAACAGGAATGCGCTCGACCTGAACATGAAGCTGGAGTTCCAGCGCAACCAGGAGCGCTACCAGTTCATGAAATGGGGCATGCAGGCCTTC
>Ga0156177_1076_pt1 | contig 15227 bp, 13 predicted proteins | sample RifCSPlowO2_12_FD_107830 | JGI IMG/M metagenome (GOLD analysis project Ga0156177, IMG submission 107830) | Betaproteobacteria bacterium RIFCSPLOWO2_12_FULL_64_23
GAGGGAGGTCGGCGGCGACAGTTCGCCCCAGACCGACAGCAGGAAGACGAAGAAATGCGCGACCCAGGGATTGATGCCGAGCTTGGTCATGGGCCCGACGATGATGACCGCGCCGATGATGTAGGTCGCCGTCGGCGGCAGCCCCATGCCCACCAGCCAGCCGAAGATGAAGGACATGCCAATCATCGCCATGATGTTCCACGAGCCGAGGTCGAGCAGCATGCCACCCATGCGGTTGATGAAGCCGGTCACGGTGAAAAGGCCGATCATGATCCCGAGGGTCGCGAGCAGCAGCGTCAGATAGGAAGTCATGTCGGCGTGGGTCTCGATGGAGAGGCGCACGTTGCCGAGGAAAGTCTCCTGCGCTGCCGCCGGATCCTTCAGCGCGTATTTGAAGTACAGGAAGTTCAAGAGCAGGAGCACGAACATGAAGGCCGTGGTATAGAGCGCCGCGAGCAGCTCGCCCACGCCGACCCAGCCCATCATCAACATGAGAAACAGGACTCCGAGGAAGAAAATCGAGGTCTTGATCTGCTGGTAAGGCGATACCGTGGGCGCCACGATCGGGTCGCGCGGCAACAGGCGGATACAAATGAGATAAACGGCAAAAGAAAGCGACACGTAGTAGGTGAACGCGAGACCGAAGCCGCGGGTCACCACGTCCCAGTAGGGCACGCCGAGGAACTCCGACATGAGGAAGGCGCCCACACCCATCATGGGCGGCATGATCAGGCCGCCCATCGAAGCCGCGGTCTCGGTGGCGGCGGCGAAATATCCAGGCACGCCGTAACGCTTCATCAGCGGAATAGTGATGCTGCCGACCACCACCGCATTGGCCGAACCGCTGCCGCTCACCATGCCGATCGAGAGCGACCCGAGCACCGCCGCCTGCGGCACCATCTGCCGGTTCTTGCCGGCAAGCCGCTGCATCACATGGATCATCGCGCTCTGCGCCCCAAAGCCGTTGGCCACGGCGGCAAGCAGCAGGAAGGCCGCGATCAGGGTCAATGCAATCTGGCCGTAGATGCCGTAGATCCCGTTGGACATTTCGACCGTGCTCGATGTGACCACGCGATAGAAACTGGTGCCCGGATGCCAGAAGAAGTCGAGCGGGCTCAGGTAGCCGAACATGGTGTACAGCACCAGCACAAAATTGACCCAGAACAGCGTGGCATGGGCGAGCCGCGACAGTTCCATCACCAGCAGGAACATCAGCAGGCCGACGATGAAATCCTGCTTCGTATACGAACCCTGGCGGTAGATTGCGATATCTTCGTATTCAAACAGGAAGTAGACGAAGGCATAGACACAGATGCCGACGTAAATTGCCACCAATATGTGGTTTGCGACGGCGGGCAGGCGTTTGTACAGAAACTCCTTCTGGTACATGAACAGGATCTGCAGCGTCAGCGCGATCGGCAACAGCCGCGACACCAATTCCTGCCCGCCGCCGGAGCCGGTGTAGCAGTACCAGATCACCCAGACGAACATGACCACTGATAGTGCAAAAGCTAGGTTCTTGAGATTGGCGTACCGCTTCAACCAGTCGATCGGCATCGATGTTCCCCTGTTGGTGTTAGGCGGTGTTCGTGTTGCGCGCCGACGCTGCGCCGGTATGACCGATCGCAACGCTCGGCGTATCGGACGGCGCCCGGCAGAACGCCGGCGTCCCCCATCGTCCGATGACGCCAGCGCACAGGCTATGGCATTCTATAGGTGGGAGCTAAGCAGGCTGCGGCGCGGGAGCCTGCACCATCGCCGCCCCCGCCTCCGGCGCCCGCTTTACGCGGTCACTTCGCGATGGCCCACTTGCCGTTCCAGGCCTTTTGCTCTTTCAGGAACTTCGCCAGTCCGGCATGCACCGGGATGTCCGGGTTGGCGCTGATGCCCTGCACCTGCATGCCAACGAAATCGCGGGCCATGGGCGTGAAGCCCGGATCGGCCTTGGCCAGGTCGTCGCGGTGCTTGTAGAACGCGCTCACCAGCTTGTAGACCACATCCTCGGGCATGTCCGCGCGCATGTTGTAGGCGAACAGGATCGGCACGCCATGGATCGTCTTGACACCGACGTCCTTGCTGAACGCTTCCTTCGGATCGACGTCCACGACCGCAAGGCCGGCGGCTTTCAGCTTGGCGATTTCTTCCGGGCAGGGATTGATTATCTTAACGTCCATGCGCACGTCGGTCTCTTTCCAGTAGCTCGCGAGCGAGCGGCCGGCGGTGGTGTACGCGACCGAGCCGGCGATGGTGCCGCCTTGCAGCGCGTCGCTATTGCTCTTGGCGTCGATCTGGACGTGCTTGAACTGGTAGCCCAGCGCCTTGTAGATGCGCTGGAAATTCAGCCAGTTCATGAAGCCGGCGGTGGTGAAGAACACCGGCTTGCCGCTGAAGTCGCCCCAGCACTTGTACTTGCCGGCGTCCTTGGCCGATGTGGCCATGAACGACTCCATCGGGTAGGAATACCAGGTGTGCACCAGCTTCCCCTTGGCGGGTGTGTAGTTCTTGAACCCGCCGTCGCCCGAATAGACCTGTGTCATGCCGACATCGGCGGTGTAGCCGATCTCGCCGTCGCCATCCATCGTCGCCTTCATCGCGCCGGTGGTCGAGGGGTAGGGATTGACGGTGATGGTGTATTGCCCGCCGAGCGCATCCTCGGCGATTTTCACCATCGAGGCGGCGACCTTGTAGCCGTAGGAATCGACGCTGGAGGTCGCCCAGCGGATCGACTTGCGCTCCTGCGCCTGCGCCGGCTCGATCGCCGAAACAGCGAAAACGGCCGCAACGGCCATCGCGGATAGCACGAGTTTGTGACTCGGCCTGATGTTCAGCATTGTGTTCAGCATTGGTTTCTCCTTTGAGTGTATTTCAGTCTGGACGGCGCGCCGCAATCTGCCGCCTATTTCACTCCAGGCCGGCACTCCTGTCAACCGCTGGCTGCCGCTATGCCAGATATTGGAAATCGTAGTCGATGGTAAGCGGCGCGTGGTCGCTGAAGCGCTGCTCCTTGTAGATCGCGGCCTTCCTCGCGCTGGCCGCCAGTCCCGGCGTGGCGATGTGATAGTCAATGCGCCAGCCCACGTTCTTGGCCCAGGCCTGGCCGCGGTTTGACCACCAGGTGTACTGTTCCGGCTGCTGATTCAGCCGCCGGAACACGTCGACCCAGCCGAGACGGTCGAACACTTCGGTGAGCCAGGCCCGCTCTTCCGGCAGAAAGCCGGAATTCTTCTGGTTGCCGCGCCAGTTCTTCAGGTCGATTTCCCGGTGCGCGATATTCCAGTCGCCGCAGAGCACGACTTCGCGGCCGCTCGCCTTGAGCTTAACCAGGTGCGGCATAAATTCGCGCATGAAGCGGAATTTGGCCTGCTGGCGTTCCTCCGAGCTCGAGCCCGAGGGCAGATAGACCGAGATCACGCTCAACTTGCCGTAATCAGCGCGCAGATAACGGCCTTCGGCATCGAACTCCCTGGAACCGAAGCCGCTTATGATCCTGTCCGGCCGCTTGCGGCAATACAGGCCGACGCCGCTATAGCCTTTTTTCTCGGCGCAGCTGAAATGGCCGGAATAGGGATGCGGGTTGAATATCGCGGGCGCGAGGTCGGTCAGCTGCGCCTTCACCTCCTGCAGGCACACCACATCCGCCTTCTGCGCGGCGAGCCACTCGAGCAGGCCTTTGTTCACCGCCGAGCGTATGCCGTTGAGATTGAGCGTGATAATGCGTAACATGACTGGAATTCAGGCACCGAGCGGCGTGCACCGGGATCGGCAAATGTCGGATTTTCGCAAAGAGTTCATCGCCTTCTGCATCGATTGCGGCGTGCTGCGCTTCGGCCGGTTCGAGACCAAGGCCGGGCGCATGTCGCCTTATTTTTTTGACGCCGGCCTGTTCAATGACGGCGCAATGCTCGGGCATCTCGGTCGATTTTACGCCAAAGCCATCCTCGCCGCCGGCCAGCCTTTCGACATGCTGTTCGGCCCCGCGTACAAGGGGATCCCGCTGGCCGCGAGCGTGGCCATCGCGCTGGCGCAGGCCGGGCACAACGTCCCTTACAGCTTCAACCGCAAGGAAACCAAGGACCACGGCGAGGGCGGGCGCACCATAGGCGCGCCGCTCGCCGGGCGCGTGTTGATCGTGGATGACGTGATCTCCGCCGGCACCTCGGTGCGCGAATCGGTCGAACTGATCCGCGCCGAGGGCGCCACGCCCTGCGGCGTGGCCATCGCGCTGGATCGGCAGGAGCGCGGCGCGGGCGAGCGCTCGGCGGTGCAGGAAATACGCGAACATTTCGGCCTGCCGGTGATCGCCATCGCCGACCTCGACGATCTGGTGCGCTTTCTCGGCGCCGAGCCCGATCTGGCGCAACAGTTGATCGAGATCGGACATTACCGCCAACTTTACGGAGCGGACGCACATGCTTAAGCTGCAAATCTTGATTGTGGCAACCCTCCTCGCGCTCGCGGCTGCACCCGCATCCGCGCAGACGCACCTGTACAAGTGCAAAGACGGCAAGGGGAAAACCTACTATACCCAGACGCCGCCTGCCGAATGCCTGGGCAAGGAAATGGATGAGCTGTCCGGGCAGGGCACGGTGGTGAAAAAGCGGGAAGCCGCGCTGACGCCGGAGCAGCTCGCCGCGCGCGAAGCCGAGGAAAAACGCAAGAGGGAACAAGCGCTGGTGGCCAAGGAAGAAAGGCGCATGGACCAGGCGCTGCTCAACACCTATGCGAGCGAAAAGGACATCGAGGAGGGCCGGCGGCGCGCGCTGGAGCAGGCCGAACAGGCGACGAAGGACATCGAGAAGCGCATTGCGGAGGCGAAAAAGCGCGCCCAGGCTCTCGCGGCTGAAAGGGAATTCTACGCCAAGAAACCAATGCCGAAGAAGCTGCAGGACGACATCAAGAACAACGACATCGACATCAAGGGGCAGCAGGACGCGTTGGCGGGGAGGAAGAAAGAACTCGACGAAATCAACGCCAAATACGACGAAGACAAGCGCCGCTACCTCGAACTTACCGGCGCGAAGCCGAAGGCCGCGGCCGCGCCGAAGAAATAATCAGCCCTCCAGTTTTTTCTTCAGGATGCCGTTGATCTGGGCCGGGTTGCCATTGCCCTTGGTCGCTTTCATGGCCTGGCCGACGAGCGCATTGAAGGCCTTCTCCTTGCCCGCCCTGTATTCCTCGACCGATTTCAAATTGGCCGCGAGCACGCCGTCGATGATCTGCTCCAGCTCCCTTGCGTCGGAGATTTGTGTCAGACCCCTGGCAAGAATAATGGCTTCGGCATCGCCCTCGCCGTTCCACATGGCATCGAATACCTCTTTGGCTTGTTTTCCGTTAATCGCATTGTTCTGAATGCGCTGCAGCAGACCGGCAAGCTGGCCGCTGCTGATTGGCGATTGGCAAATCTCCAGCCCGGCGCGTTTGAGCGCGCCGAACAGCTCGCCCGCAATCCAGCTCGATGCGAGTTTATAGCCCCCTCCCAGCGCCTGGATCAGATTCTCGTAAAAATCGGCCACTTCCCGCGATGAAGTCAGCACGCCGGCATCGTAGGGCGAAAGCTGATAATCGCGCATATAGCGCTCGCGCTTCGCCTGAGGCAACTCCGGCAGCTCGGATCGGATTTGTTCGATGGTTTCGGCGCTTATCACCAGCGGCAGCAGGTCGGGGTCGGGAAAATAGCGGTAGTCGTGCGCGTCCTCCTTCGAGCGCATCGAGCGCGTTTGCTTGCGCTCCGGATCGTACAGCCGGGTTTCCTGTACTACGCTGCCGCCGTCCTCGAGCAATTCGATCTGGCGGCGCACTTCGTAATTGATCGCCTCTTCCAGAAAGCGGAACGAATTGAGGTTCTTGATCTCGCAACGCGTGCCGAGCACTTGCGCGCCCTTCGGCCGCACCGAGACGTTGGCGTCGCAGCGGAACGAGCCCTCCTGCATGTTGCCGTCGCAGATGCCGATCCAGCGCACCAGTGCGTGCAACGCCTTGGCATAGGCCACGGCCTCCTCGGCGCTCCTCATGTCGGGCTCGGTCACAATTTCCAGGAGCGGCGTGCCGGCGCGGTTGAGGTCGATGCCGCTCAAGCCGTGAAAGTCCTCGTGCAGCGACTTGCCCGCATCCTCTTCCAGGTGGGCGCGCGTGAGCTTCACGATCTTCGCTACGTCCTTGATCATCACGGGGAGCGACCCGCCCTGCACCACCGGCAGTTCGTACTGGCTGATCTGATAGCCCTTGGGCAGGTCGGGATAGAAATAATTCTTGCGCGCGAATACCGAGCGGCGGTTGATCTGCGCGCCCACGGCAAGGCCGAGACGGACGGCTTTTTCGACCGCCGCGCGGTTCAGCACCGGCAGCACCCCGGGCAGCGCGATGTCCACCGCGCAGGCCTGGACGTTGGGCGCCGCGCCGAACTGCGTCGCCGCGCCGGAAAAGATCTTCGACGCGGTCGACAGCTGCGCGTGGGTCTCAATGCCGATGACCGTTTCCCAGTCCATCGCCTACTCCGTCCCCGCCGGCTGGCGCAGATGCCAGTCGGTGGCGAGCTGGTACTGGTGCGCCGCGTGAAGCATTTTCGCTTCGGCGAAATAGTTGCCGGTAAGGTGCAGCCCCACCGGCATGTTGCCCTCGCCGAACCCGCAGGGAATCGACATCGCCGGCAGGCCGGCGAGGTTCGCCGCGACGGTGTAGATGTCATTGAGGTACATCTGCACCGGATCCGATGCCTTGGCGCCGAGCGCGAACGCAACGTTGGGCGAGGTCGGCCCCATGATCAGGTCGCACTGCTGGTACGCTTCGACGAAATCCCGCGCGATCAGGCGGCGGATTTTCTGCGCCTTGAGGTAGTAAGCGTCGTAATAGCCGTGCGACAGCACATAGGTGCCGATGAGAATGCGCCGCTTCACTTCCGCGCCGAAGCCCTGCGCGCGGCTCTTGCGGTACATGTCGGCAAGGTCGCTATATTCGGCAGCGCGATAACCGTAGCGCACGCCGTCGAATCGCGACAGATTGGACGAAGCTTCGGCCGGCGCGATCACATAATAGGCGGGCACCGACAGCCCGGAGTTGGGCAGGCTGATGGCAACGCGCTGCGCGCCCAGTTTTTCGAACTGCGCCAGCGCCGCTTCCACGGCAGCCCCGACGTCGCTGCCCAGGCCTTCGCCGAAATATTCCTTCGGCACGCCAATGCGCAGCCCGGCGAGCGGTTTGGCGCGATCTCCCGTGGGGGGCGCCTCGAGCGCACGCGCATAGTCCTCGGCCGGCCGCTCGAGGCTGGTCGAGTCGCGCGCATCGAAACCCGCCATGACGTTCAGCATCAGCGCGAGGTCCGCGGCGCTTTTCGCTAGCGGTCCGCCCTGATCCAGGCTGGAGGCAAAAGCGATCATGCCGTAGCGCGAAACCACACCGTAGGTGGGCTTGAGGCCGCAGATGCCGGAGAGAGCCGCGGGCTGGCGGATGGAGCCGCCGGTATCGGTGCCGATCGCCACGGGCGCCATGCGCGCGGCCACCGCAGCGGCCGAGCCGCCGCTGGAGCCGCCCGGAACCCGGGTCCGGTCCCAGGGATTTTTCACCGGGCCCCAGAAGCAGGTTTCGCTCGATGAGCCCATGGCAAACTCATCCATGTTGGTCTTGCCCAGGATCACCGCTCCGGCCGCGTTGAGTCGCTCCACCACATGCGCGTCGTAGGGGCTGACGAAGTTGGCCAGCATTTTCGAGCCGCAGGTGGTGCGCCAGCCTTTGGCGCAGAAAATGTCCTTGTGCGCCACGGGAATGCCGGTAAGCGCCTGCGCCTTGCCTGCCGCGATTTGCGCGTCGGCCGCGCGCGCCTGTGCCAGGCTCCTGTCGGCATCGACGGTGACGAATGCGTTGAGCCCGGGATTGAGCCGTGCAACGCGATCCAGATAGGACTGCGTCAGCTCGACGCTGGACAGTTTCTTCTGCGCGAGCAAGGCGGAAAGCTGTTTGAGGGTGGAGTTGAGCATCTGGGTGCGCGGCGCGCGACCCGCTGCGCGTGCAGTTCGGGTCCCGCGTCCCGGGTCTTATTCGATCACTTTTGGCACCAGGTACAGCCCGTTCTCCACCTGCGGCGCGATTGCCTGGTAAATCGCGTGCTGGTCGGTTTCGGTGACCCGGTCCTCGCGCAGGCGCTGCACCACGTCCTGGCCGTGCGCCATCGGCGCCACGCCCCCGGTATCGACCGACTGCATCTGCTCGATCAGCTTAAAGATGTCGTTCAGCTGGCCTTGCGCGGCGGCGGCCTCGGCATCAGTAATTTCGATGCGGGCGAGCCAGGCGATCCGTTTGACCTCGGGCAAAGACAGGGACATGGAATTTGCGCTGAAATGGTGCGTTAAAGTGCGGTATTATAACGCATTTACCAGCCCCATTCGGATTGGAACACTAGCAAATGTTCGGATTTTTACGCGGTTATTTCTCCGATGACCTGGCCATCGACCTGGGCACAGCCAACACACTGATCTACGTGCGCGGCAAAGGCATCGTGCTCGACGAACCTTCGGTCGTCGCGATCCGCCAGGAAGGCGGCCCCAGCGGCAAGAAGACGATTCAGGCGGTGGGCAAGGAAGCCAAACAGATGCTGGGCAAGACACCCGGCAACATCGTCGCCATCCGGCCGATGAAAGACGGCGTGATCGCCGACTTCACCGTGACCGAGCAGATGCTGAAGCTGTTCATCAAGAAGGTGCACGTTTCACGTCTGCTCTCGCCCAGCCCGCGCATCATCATCTGCGTGCCCTGCGGCTCGACCCAGGTCGAGCGGCGCGCGATCCGCGAGTCGGCGATCGGCGCCGGGGCGTCGCAGGTTTTCCTGATCGAGGAACCGATGGCCGCTGCGATCGGCGCCGATCTTCCGGTAGCCGAAGCGACCGGCTCGATGGTGGTGGACATCGGCGGCGGCACTACCGAGGTGGGCGTCATATCGCTGGGCGGCATGGTGTACGCGGGCAGCGTGCGCGTGGGCGGCGACAAGTTCGACGAGGCCATCATCAACTACATCCGCCGCAACTACGGCATGCTGATCGGCGAGGCCACGGCCGAAAAGATCAAGAAGGAAATCGGTTCCGCCTTCCCCGGTTCGGAAGTGCGCGAAATGGAAGTGAAAGGGCGCAACCTCGCCGAAGGCATTCCGCGCAGTTTCACCATTTCCTCGAACGAGATTCTGGAAGCGCTCACCGATCCGCTGAACAGCATCGTCAGCGCGGTGAAATCCGCGCTCGAGCACACCCCGCCCGAACTCGGCGCGGACATCGCCGAGAAGGGCATGGTCCTCACCGGCGGCGGCGCGCTGTTGCGCGACGTCGACCGCTTGTTGATGGAGGAAACCGGGTTGCCGGTGATCGTGGCCGACGATCCGCTCACCTGCGTGGTGCGCGGATCGGGTTTGGCGCTGGAGAAAATGGACAAGCTCGCTTCGATCTTCACCGATGACTGAACCCGGCAATGGCAATGAGTAAGGGGCGATGAGCAGAGGCCCGCTGCGCCGCCCGACTGATCGCCCGGCGCTCGTCGCCCGCTAACGCCCGCATGGAACATCAGCCGCCACCGTTCTTCAATCGCGGTCCGGCGCCCCTGGTCCGCCTCACCTTTTTCGTTTCGCTCGCCATCCTGCTGATGGTGCTCGATGCGCGCTTTCGCTACGCCGAGAACGTGCGCCAGGTGGTGGCGCTCGCCGCCTATCCGATGCAACGCATCGCCATGGCGCCGGTGGACCTGTTCCATGGCGCGGCCAATTACTTCGCCAGCGCCGCGGCGCTGCGCGAGGAGAACAGCGCGCTCAAGATGAAACAGTTGCGCGCAGCGCCGGAATTGCTGCAATTGGAGGCGCTGAAAGAGGAAAACAACCAGTTGCGCCGCTTGCTCGAAGCGCAGGAACGGTCGCCGCGCAATTCGGTGTTTGCCGAGATCCTCTACGCCGCGCGTGACCCGTTCTCGCGCAAAGTGGTGATCGACAAGGGCTCGCAGAACGGCATCGCCGCCGGCCAGCCCGTGATCGACGATGTCGGCGTAATCGGCCAGGTGACGCGGGTGTATCTGCTCATGAGCGAAGTGACGCTGCTGTCGGACAAAGACCAGGCGATCCCGCTGCAGGTGCTGAGAAACGGCCTGCGCGCCGTCGCCTATGGCGGCGCCGAGGGCGGCATGCTCGACCTGCGCTTCATGGCCGCGAATGCCGACATCAGGAGCGGAGATACCCTGGTCACCTCGGGCATAGACGGGACCTACCCGCCGGGACTGCCGGTGGCCACGGTGACGCGCATCGAGCGCGATGCGGCCTACGCGTTTGCCAGGATCACCCTCGCGCCGACCGCGGGCACCGACCGCTATCGCCAGGTGCTGGTGCTGTCAAACGAGACCAAGCCGCCGCCGGAAGCCGAGCAGCCGGCGCGCAAGCCGCCCAGAACCAAGCGCCAGCGGAAGACCGAATAACATGCAACTGCAAGCGCATCCGCAGCGCATCCTGCTGCCGGCCAAAGTCAGCTTCATCGTGCTGACCCTGGCGCTGGGGCTGCTGTTCGACCTGCTGCCCTGGCGCAATAGCGCGGGCGTGCCCGAGCTCACCGCGGTGGTACTCGCCTTCTGGTGCATCCACCAGCCGCGCAGAGTCGGCATCGGTACCGCCTGGGCGCTGGGGCTGTTGCTCGACGTCGGCAACGGCGCGCTGCTCGGCCAATACGCGCTCGGCTACTCGGTTCTCGCTTTTCTCGCCCTTGCGGTGCACCGGCGCATCCTCTGGTTCCCGCCGTGGCAGCAGGCGCTGCAACTGCTGCCGTTGCTGTTGTCGACGCAACTGCTGACGCTGGTGATACGCATCGCCGCCGGCGCCGACTTCCCCGGCTGGACCTATTTCGCCGGCAGTTTCATTTGTGCGGCGCTGTGGCCGGTGTTGAGTTTCCTCCTGCTGCTGCCGCAGCGGCAGGCGGAAACAATGGACGAGAATCGGCCGATCTAGCAAATGCGTCTAGCCGAATTCAAGGACCACCAGCGCGAGCTGTATTACTTTCAACTGCGCATCGGCATCGCCGGGGCATTTGTGCTCGCTGCGTTCTCGTTGCTGCTGCTGCGTTTCGTCTATCTGCAGATCGTGCAGTACGATTACTACCGCACCAAGGCGGAGGACAACCGCATCTCCGTCGTGCCCATCATGCCCAACCGCGGGCTCATTCTCGACCGCAGCGGCACCGTGCTGGCACGCAACTACTCGGCTTACACGCTGGAGATTTCCCCGGGCAAGGTCACCGACCTGGAGAAGACCATCAACGAGCTGGAGACCATCGTCGAAATCCGCGCGAGCGATCGCGCCCGCTTCAAGCGTCTGACGATCGAAGCCAAGGGCGCCGAAAGCCTGCCGATCCGCACGCGCCTGACCGACGAAGAGGTGGCGAAGTTCGCCGTCAACCGTTACCGCTTCCCCGGCGTCGACATCCAGGCGCGCCTGTTCCGCCAGTACCCCTTGAACGAGCTGGCTTCGCACGTGACGGGCTACATCGGCCGCATCAACGAACGCGACGTGGATCGCATAGAGGAAGCAGGTCTCACCGCCAACTACAAGGGCTCGGACCACATCGGCAAGACCGGGCTGGAGCAAAGCTACGAAAGCGAGCTGCACGGCTTTACCGGCTACGAGCAGGTCGAAGTGGACTCCGCCGGCCGCGGCGTGAGAACGCTCTCGCGCACCTCGCCCACCCCGGGCAACAACCTGGTGCTGACCCTGGACATCCGCCTGCAGCAGGTGGCCGAGCAGGCTTTCGGCGATAACCGCGGCGCGCTGGTGGCGGTCGAACCTGCCACCGGCGGCATCCTCGCCTTCGTCTCCAAGCCCGGCTTCGATCCGAATCTGTTCGTCGACGGCATCGACCCGGCCAGCTGGGAGCTGCTCAACACCTCGTTAGACCGCCCGATGGTAAACCGCGCGCTGGCCGGAACCTATCCGCCCGGCTCCACCTTCAAGCCTTACATGGCGCTGGCGGCGCTCGAGTTGGGCAAACGCGCGCCGCAACAGACGATCTACGACCCCGGTTTCTTCCAGTTCGGCAATCATCGCTTCCGCGACTCCAGGCCCGGCGGCCACGGCACGGTCGACATGTACAAGTCCCTGGTCGCTTCCTGCGACACCTATTACTACATGCTCGGCAACGACCTCGGCATAGACAATATCGCGCGCTTCATCGGCCAGTTCGGCTTCGGCGAGAAAACCGGCATCGACGTGGAAGGCGAAGCCAGCGGCGTGCTGCCCTCGCAGGAGTGGAAACGCAAGCGCTTCAAGAAACCCGAGCAGCAGAAATGGTATGCCGGCGAAACCATCAGCGTCGGCATCGGCCAGGGCTACAACGCGTACACGCCGCTACAGATGGCGCAGGCGATGGCGGCGCTCGCCAACAACGGCGTCATGTACCGCCCGCACCTGGTCAATTACATCGAGAACATCAGGAGCGGCGAGCGCACCATGGTCGAGCCCAAACTCGGGCGCGCAATAACGCTGAAACCGGAGAATCTCGAGTTCATCAAGCGCGCCCTGGCGGGCGTGAACACCGAGGGCACGGGTGCGCGCGCCTTCGCCAAAGCCGAATACACCAGCGCCGGCAAGACCGGCACGGCGCAAGTAATCGCGATAAAGCAGAACGAGAAATACGACGAGAAGCGCGTGACCGAACGCCACCGCGATCACGCCCTGTTCATCGCCTTCGCTCCGCTGGAAAGCCCGAAGATCGCGCTCGCGGTAGTGGTGGAAAACGCCGGTTTCGGCGCGCGCGCCGCGGCGCCGGTCGCGCGCCAGGTGCTGGACTACTACCTGCTCGGCAAGCGCGTCAACCAGCCTGCCGCCGTGGTTCCTGGAGACGAAGGCGATGATTAGGACGCTTTGGCTGCGCTTCACCGACAAAATCGATCCGCCGCTGTTCGCGCTCGCATTCGCTCTGCTGCTGCTTGGCCTCATCACCCTGACGAGCGCCGCCCACGATACGCCGGCCCGCATCAGCGGCCAGGCGGTCAGCATCCTGGTGGCGCTCGCAGTGATGTGGACGGTCGCGCAATTCCAACCGCAGACGCTGATGCGCTTCGCCCTTCCCGCCTATGCGCTCGGCCTCGCGCTGCTGATCGCGGTGGCGTTATTCGGCGATGTCGTCAACGGCGCGCGCCGCTGGCTCAACCTGGGCGTTACCCGCATCCAGCCTTCGGAAATCATGAAAATCGCCATGCCGCTGATGCTCGCCTGGTATTTTCACAAGCATGAGGCGACGTTGAGGCTGCGCGAGTATTTCGTCGCCAGTCTGTTGCTGCTGCTGCCGGTGATGCTGATCGCCCGCCAGCCCGACCTGGGGACCGCGCTGCTGGTGACAGCGGCGGGTTTCTACGTGATTTTCCTCGCCGGCCTGTCCTGGAAAATCCTGGTCGGCGCGCTGCTTGCGGGCTGCGCCAGCCTGCCGTTCCTGTGGTCGCTGATGCACGATTACCAGCGCCGCCGCATTTTGACCCTGCTCGATCCTACTTCCGACCCGCTGGGTGCGGGCTATCACATCATCCAGTCGGTCATCGCCGTGGGCTCGGGCGGGCTCGCCGGCAAGGGCTGGCTGAAGGGCACGCAGGCGCACCTGGAATTCCTCCCGGAGCGGTCCACGGACTTCATTTTCGCCGTTTTCTCCGAGGAATTCGGGCTGATCGGCAATTGCCTGCTGCTGCTGCTGTACCTGCTGCTGATCGGCCGCGGCCTGGCGATCGCCGCCAACGCGCCCACTTTTTTCGCGCGCCTCCTGGCCGGCGCCGTGACGCTGACATTCTTCACCTACGCCTTCGTCAACATGGGCATGGTAAGCGGCATCCTGCCGGTGGTGGGCGTGCCCCTGCCGCTGGTATCCTTCGGCGGCACCGCGCTAGTGACACTGTTCCTCGGTATCGGCATACTGATGAGCATCCACAGGCACCGCAAACTGGTTCAAACTTGATCACTCCGACCGCAATACAATTTCGCCGCCGGGGACAAGCGATCATTGGTTTGGGTTCCTTTGCGTCCTTCGCGGTCAGAGCTGTTTTCACCTTTGCCATGGTCGCCCTGCTCGCCGGTTGCGGCAGCGCGCCCAAGCGGGCCGCGATAGAGCGCGACGCGGACATCGCCGCGCACAAGCCCGCGCCGGCCGCGGCAGCGCCGCCCAGCCGCCGCGGCGGCGCCTATTATCAGGACGATGGTCCGGGCGACAACCCGCCGGCGAACCTCGATCAAATCGCGGATGCCGAGCCCAGGCTGGAGCCGCTCGCCCGCGCTGCCAACAATCCTTATACGGTGTTCGGCCAGCAGTACGTGCCCTACAAGACGCTCATGCCCTACCGGCAGCGCGGCATCGGCAGCTGGTACGGACGCAAGTTCCACGGCCAGCGCACGTCCAGCGGCGAACCCTACGACATGTACGCCATGAGCGCCGCGCACCCGACGCTGCCGATTCCGAGCTACGCCCGTGTGACCAACCTCGCCAACGGCCGCAGCGTAATCGTGCGCGTCAACGACCGCGGGCCGTTTCATTCGGGACGCCTCATCGATTTGTCCTACGCCGCCGCATATAAACTCGGCTACGCCGGAGCCGGCAGCGCGTCCGTGGAAGTCGAGTCCATCACAGCGGAGCAAGTGCCGCTGATCGCCGCACGGCAGCGACAAGCGCCGCAGACCGTCGCCGCTGCGCCGCCGCCGGCGGCCGAATCAAGACCTATTGCCCCGGTGATTGTGGCCGCGGCCAGCCCGTTGCAGGCCGAGCCGGCCAAATCGGCGCAACTGATTCCGGTCGAGGCCGAAGCGGGCGGCATTTACCTGCAGCTCGGCGCGTTTTCGGCGCGCGACAACGCCGAGAATTTCCGTGTCCGCGTCTATCAGCAGCTCGCCTGGCTCAATGACGCGATCCGGATTTTCGCGCGTGACGGCGTGTACCGCCTGAATCTGGGCCCCTATCGCGACCGCGATGAAGCGGCCGGCATGGCCGAGAAAATCCGCGAGGCGCTGCAATTCAGCCCGCTTATCGTAGTGCGTTAGCGGGCTGTTGAAAATCGCTTTTCTGGCAGAATGTCATGCGCGTAGACGAGGCTGCTGCGGAGGAAAGCGAATTTCGGCAGCCTTTGAAACGGGAGAGCATGAGGGGAGGTATCCCCCAGGGCCGGAGCATTAAAGCGCGTTAACGCTCAATGAGTTAGCCGGGGGGGTTGTAAACAGTCGCATAAACTCGTTTACTCTCGATTTTCTG